>PJEL010000755.1_pt1 | contig 36522 bp, 31 predicted proteins | sample 1853271 | NCBI WGS metagenome assembly PJEL01 (sample SAMN08108733, study PRJNA415343) | Invertebrate metagenome, whole genome shotgun sequencing project. | host: Globobulimina | place: Sweden: Gullmar Fjord | collected 2015-08
TTTTTCCGGCCTGAAATATACCGTAATTATAACTCTTTTTTCAAGGGGCTTTCACTAACCGCACGGTTATATTGAATTTATTTTTCCAAAGCTTCATAATACATACCTTATGATTGCTATTATTGATTATGGAATGGGAAACCTCAGGAGTGTTGAAAAGGGTTTTAAGAAGGTTGGTGTTAATGTAACAGTAACCAATAAGCCCGAGGTCGTTGAAAAGGCCGATGCAGTAGTCCTCCCTGGAGTAGGAGCGTTTAAGGGCTGCATGCAGGAGCTCGAAAAGCTTGAATTAACAGGTGCTATCATTAATTCAATAAACAGCGGAAAACCTTATCTCGGCATATGCCTTGGTCTCCATGTGCTGTTTAGTGAGTCTGTAGAGTTTGGTACATGCAAAGGACTGGATGTCTATAAAGGCAGAGTAATTCATTTTGAAAAAAGTGACCTGAAAATCCCGCACATGGGGTGGAACGAGATTAATATAACACAGAAGAGTCCGCTCTTTGAAGGCATACCCGACAATAGCCATTTTTATTTTGTACACTCATATTATGTTGTTCCTGAAGACAGTTCACTCGTGGCAACCACCACGGATTACGGCGTTGAGTTCACTTCATCCATCTGCAGGGACAATGTCTACGCGGTCCAGTTCCATCCTGAAAAAAGCCAGGCACTCGGGCTGAAGATGCTTGAGAATTTCGGAAAGATCGTTAAAGGCAAATCAAAGTAGGCCTCATACTCCGGAACATTTAGAAGACTGCAAAATAATATGAGTATTGAAAAAGTATTTATAAAAGCCAAGTTTCTCAGGCAAATATTAAAGCCTCGAAAACTCATTAACCTCATTGTAAAAGAAGCACAAACTGCACTTGGGCAGACCACGCTCAAATACTACCCCACCACACTTACCATTGATATCGGCAACATCTGCAACCTCAGGTGCCCCCTTTGTCCAACCGGCAGAGGTGACAGCGGGGCTGCTAAGGGTTTCATGGGCATCACCAAGTATAAGAAAATCATAGATGAGCTGGGTCCATATTTAACAATGTTAGCTCTCCACAACTGGGGGGAGCCTCTTCTTAACAAAGACCTGATTCCCATGATCCTCTATGCAAAGTCACGCGCTGTCCCTGTTAATATCAGCACAAATCTGAACAAACTCGACAAGGAGACAGCGGAAGCTTTGATAGCCACACATATCGAAAAAATATTCATCTCTTGTGACGGTGCAAGTCATGAGACATATAGTACATATCGCGTAGGTGGAGACTTCGAAACTGTGGTCGGCAATATCCGTCTTCTTCTCGCAGCAAAGAAGAAATTACGAAACCGCTACACGCGCCTGAAACTCCTTTTCCATGTCTTCAGGCATAATGAACATGAAATTGAACAAATAACAGAGCTCACCCGTGACCTTGGAGTGGAACTCGTTATTAACAAGAACAGGCTGGACATGGGCAAAGAGATTTTTGAAGACGTTAAAGATGCCATAGAACGGAACAGCAAGTGGATTCCTAAAGACCCCCGGTATTCTCCCTTTGATATGGAGAAAAAGGAAAAGAAAAAATCCAGGCCATGCAGGGAACTCTGGAAAACAACTGTCATCAACTGGGACGGGAGCGTCCTGCCCTGCTGCGCAGTCTACGGTGAAAAATATCGCTTCGGGAATATATTTGAAAAGCCATTCTCTGATATCTGGAATAATGATAAATATATTGCCGCACGCGAAGAGGTCCGGGGGGAAATCGATAAAAGCCCTACGGTCTGCCACACATGCAGGATACATGGGTACCTTCATTTTTGATCATAATGCGTTACACCCTTTGATTCAACAAAGCCCCAAGTAATCTTAACACCCATCTCTATTAATGAAAAAAACCTGGCTTTTTCTCTAAAAAATAGACATTTATTTTGAAATAAGTGCGCCGATGAAATATAAATATAGTGGAAATCAAAATCATATTATTGAGACAGCGCACAATTATGTAACAATTCAACATTGTGCAATGCACATCATTTCAACCAGCACTATCCTTTAAATTCAGCTAGTTAAGAGTTGGCGTAATACTTGCATTAAAACAGTCACTTAGCGCTTCTGTATATAAGCCTTTAAATATTATCCATTATCTTTTGTAGAGGGGAATTGTTGAATATGAAAAAAACACGTTCTAAAAGTATGTTGCTATGTTTACTCAGCATTTTAGTTTTTTTACTGGCTGCCTGTGGAAGCACGAACACAGATAAATTAGATACTGCTATTAATAATGTAATAGACGATGCTGCAGATGTTATTAACAGTATTGACATTGATCCTGAAGATATCGTAATCGATAATATCGAACCAGTCTTAACTGTTTCCGGTGTTGCTGCAACTGGCGCACCGATAACTGGCAATGTGTATCTCAAGGACATTACAGGTATTATACTCGGGCCTCAGGAAATAGCAGCAGACGGAAGTTTCCACTTTGACGTGACAGGCCTTACCCCTCCATATCATCTGTATTCAGAGGATATTCAAGGAAACAAACTTTTCTCAATAGCAATGGGACCGGGTATAGCCAATATTAATCCTTTTACAAATCTGGCAATTGCGATTGCTGATTGTCTAACCGATCCAGCGGAAGCATATAACAATCCGGCAATTTACCTAAAGGACATCACTGTTATAAATCAGGCAATTAATGACATTATGGAAATACTGGACCCAATTTTAGATTCTTTTGGCGCAGCCGGAATCAATCCTTTCACAGATCCTTTTATAGCAAACCATACCGGACTTGACAGGGTTTTGGATTTCCTTGACATTGATGTAGACACGGTCAATGGAGTAGTGACCTTTACTGATTACATGGAAAATCTGTTGGGTAAGACAACGATTTGCGACTTTTCTAATGCTGCAGATACAATTGAAATTGTAGTAACAGGAAGCGGTATAACAGAACCTGACCCACAGGGCTTTATAGCAAGATTATCGTTCAGTACTGAGACAGGGCGATTAAGTTATTCTTTTCAGAGAAGTCATTTTGTCAGCACGAAAATTACAAGTATAACGGCAGTTATTGGAGGTGTAATAGTTACAGGTGAGGGCAATATAAATGGTACGCCCGGATATGTATTCACTGTACGAATTACTGACGGTAGTCCTGATAAATTCAGCATCGAAATTGTTGATTCGGATGGATCACCATACCTCAGTACGGACTTACTGAATGTAAGTGTTGATACAGGATTTAATGTACTAATTAATTAATACAGAAAAATGATAAATAAGTAGGGAGAAATCATTATGAAAAAAAGCAGGCTTTTTGCACTAATAGTTTTTTCAGCTTCATTCTTTTTATTTTCAACAATAGCATTAGCGGCTACAAGTGCCAGTATAGTTTATCAGGAAACAAGCATTGGCAATGGAAAATGGCAATATGACTATTCTATTTTCAATACATCTGACAATGGTGAATATCTATATTCAGCTATTCTGGGTTTTGAACACCCTGTAACAACTATAGGTTCTAATCTTCCTGCAGGATGGAATGGTACAGTTTGGGAGGGTGCATATTTAACTTCTTATGTGGACGCAATGAGCATCAATTCCAATTTCGATATAAACGCTGGCAGTTCGCTTGATGGATTTAGTTTTATTGCTGACTACCAGTTGGGAGATGTTAAGTTTACAGCTGAATTTGATAACCATGCTGGCCAACTATATAATTCAACCGGTACAACCGCGCAATTCAACAACCCACCGGTTGCACCGGAGCCATTAAGCTCATCTCTTTTTCTGATCGGTGGTTCGGTATTCGGATTAAGGCGTTTCTGGAAAAAATGATCAATTCAATACGTCCAATCAAAACACGAACAATCCAGGGCAGGGTAAACACACAGGTTTACCCCTACATTGGGTGATGTAATGGTTTAAGACAAGCCCAATCTTCCCCATATTTCTTTAGTAGGTTCAACTTTGTTCAAAGTAAAGAAATGCAGCCCGGGTGCGCCGCGCTCAAGCAGGTCGCGACACTGACGGACCGCAAACTCGATTCCGGCTTCTCTTGTTGCCTCTTTGTCATCACTTATCGGCTTAAAGATATCATGCACTTCCTGTGTGATGGTAGTACCGCATATATTGCAGAACTTGATCAGTCCCTCGTAACTCGTTATCGGGAGTATCCCGGGAAGTACCCTGACGTTTACTCCAGCGTTATTAAGTCTTTCAAGATACTCTGAATAGAGGGCATTATCAAAAAAGAGCTGAGTAGCAACGAATTCTCCGCCGTGGTCTATCTTCATCTTGAGATATTTAGTGTCCGTTTCCTTGTCAGGGCAGTTGATATGACCTTCAGGAAAGCCGGCCACTCCGATGCTGAAAAAGTCTTTATCGATTTCCTTAATGAGATCGATCATCTGGTAGCAGTAATGAAGCTCGTCAGGCGCTGGTTGCCAATTCTCAACACCCTGAGGAGTGTCGCCCCTAAGCGCAAGTATATTCTGAATATTTTTTTCACGCATCTGGTTTATTATGTCTTTCAACTCTTTCTGACTGTGGCCAACGCAAGTGAAGTGATGCATCACGGTAAGGTCAAACCGTTTTTGAATCTCCGCACTGATTTCCATTGTCGCGCCGCGAGATGACCCCCCTGCTCCGTATGTAACAGAAACAAAATCCGGGGCCAGCCTGTTCAACTCTTCAGCAGTCTCATATAATTTATCGATTCCCTTTTGTGTCTTTGGAGGGAAGTACTCAAATGAATAAGTCTTTTCTTTTTCCCTGAAAATATCTGATATTCTTTTTATCATGCTTTCCTCCTGATAATTACTAAATTTTAATAGTGAAGATATATATAATCATATCAAATCTTCAATTCTATTTCATTATAGGCCTGACATTGCGAAGGGATGTAGACTTGAATACGATTAACAGTTCAAATCAATAAAAAAGCAGGGCCATTCCTGACCCTGCTCATGCTCTTTAGGAAACGGTGCTTGTTTACTTTGTAGGGATCAGCTTTTGTACTTACGGACAACCATGTTCTCCGGGAAAATCATCACACATAACACAGATGCCCCATTCATCACTCAAGTTTTCTGCATTCGCCCAAAAGTCGTTGATTGCAATACACGTGTATTGACTTCCTGGACCGCCAGGATCGCCACAGGCTGGACCTCCTGAGCCGGATGCGTCACAAACGTAGGCACATGTAAGACCATTTGGCACCTCGAGGGTTGCACCAGCACATGAGTATCCCTTTTCACATGTATTTATGTAAGTGCAAATATCGCCCTGCTGACCAGGATTCTCGTTACCTTCTTCAGGAAATGGAACAACACAAATCGCGATATCCTGTGATACGTTAATAAAGCATGCGTCGGTTTCGCTTGTACAATTCTGGGTTAGCGGGTCACACTCCGATGAAGGAGGAAGGCAATTTGTGGCATTTACACAATCATCGTCAGCACAGCCAGCCAAGCCATCGCAGTCATCATCTAATTCATTGTTACAAATTTCTTCTTGTGGTAACGTTTCCCCCACACAATCACCCCATGTCCCATCATTTAAACATGTACGAAAACCCGATTTGCATTCACCAATTCCTATACCCGTTGGGGCTCCTGAGTAACATGCGCCCAACTCCTCTTGAGTGCATTGAGGACAGTCAGATCCTGGTCCTGCTGGTCCTTGTGGCCCTGTCGGTCCTTGCGGGCCAGGAGTTAATTCAATACTGTCTATTTGATTTTGCAGGTCTAAAATATTGTCATGCAACCCTGTTATTTTGCCGTCGTTACCCTCAGCTTTATTCTTTGCATTTTCCGCATCACTTTTAATCTGTAGTACTACTGTTTCATCAACAGCCATAGCAATGCCCGCAGTTGCTACTAAAAATAATCCTAATGCAAGTCCAACTAAAAGTTGTTTTTTCATTTTAACCTCCTTAAATACGATATTTAATAAAAAACAAAAAAACCGAACTCACCAAAGGTGTCGCCTTTGATAATTCGGCTATCTTGATATAAAAACTTCTGTACACATCTCCCCCCGAGAAGTATTGAAGTGTCAGGCAATCAGTTTTTAATCTATAAAGAAAATCTGTAATTTAAAAAGTATCAGGAGTGAGCATTAACATTAGCAACCTTCATTCTGGCATATCATGCATAGGGAGATATATGATTGAAATGTATCATAAAGACCTAATGCATTCCAATTAATAAATCTTATAAGATCTATAAGTTATCATAATGACTTCTTCTTGTTTCTATACCCCTGGATAGAAATTCCTGATTTTAGGTTGAAAGAGAGAATCTTTCAAAAAGCATATTAAAGAAAATATTTATTTTTCTCTATCACAATTTTATCTGCTATCTCTATTATCTCATCTTTAAGCATGGGCTTTCTAAGACACTCATTTCTCCCCCCTACTTCAAGAAAATCCGTTAAATGTTTCTCTAATTCACCGGGATGCCCGGACATAAGAACTACCTCAATATCAGGATATATTGCTTTTATATTCTTGCAAACTTCAACTCCGTTCATATTGGGCATAATCAGATCAGTAAAAACTATATCAGGTTTTTCTTCTTCGATTATCTCAAGTGCATTTCCACCACTTAATGCAGTTTTCACATAATAGCCGGCAGATTCAAGCGAAAACTTCCATCCGCTTAAAGCTATCGCTTCATCATCAACTAATAAAATTATGACTTTTCCCATAGATAATACATCTCCCCATTACTCAGCAATAGTTATTAATACTGTAAAATTAATCCCCTTACCCGTTTCACTTTATACTGAGTTGTTCCCCCACTTCTCTTTCACCTTCTCTACTCTTCACCCCCTTCTTCCAAGGCGCTCTTCAGTGCTCAAATCCCTGTTACGGCAAATTATATCACCTCTATCTCTCTGCCGCAAATTATTCTTTCTCTATCATTTCATTTCTTACATTTTCTTCTGATTCGAATTGTTGAGTTGTGCGAATTATCTGCGGTATATAGTCAGAATTAACTTTGTTGATAAGAGGGGATACTCATTAAATTCCGGACTGAAGTAATTCTGCTGACTATAGACTCAATTGTGAACGCGCGCTCACAATTGGAAATAATTTGACCAATTGAACGACTGTATGGGAGTTTCTCTTATTACCTTTTTGGTTGCATTAATCGGTTGTTGTCCCTGTTTTTATTTTGCGAAATGCCTCTTTCGCTTCATCCGAAGCATTCTCGTCCAACTCTCCAGCATCACGGAATAGACCTCTCTCCCTGAAACGTACAGGAATCCGAGCTCCGTATCGAAAGAACAGTGCGTAGAAAATATTCTGTTTCATCCGCCAGTCTATGTGCAGCCACTTCAGTAAACCTTCAATCCGATCCAAGTCCGGATTCTTCGGCAGCCACCGTATAAGAGCGAATGTGCAGTTAATGCCAAGAAAAATACCATCTTCGGGTATCTCGTGCTCCTTTATCGTCTCGATGACTGTCATTAAGTGGTCTGAGACCCTCTTTTCCAGTTTCTTCATTGGCTCCGAACTTTCTGTCTTTATATATACGATTGGTGGTATTGAAGTTGCCTCTTGTCTTGGCCTGTGAAAACCACGGATGGCATATGCATAAATGTATTTCTCATTCAGAGGGGGCTTACCATAAGGATCCCACCACCAACTGAAGCTTGTAATATGATCGATATAAGGCCTAGGTGCTGAACAGTGGATACGTTCCAGGCAGCGCGAGACGTTGTATTTTGTCTTGTACGTAATATATCCGGCTTTAGTCGTAACTGGTTTCAAGTAGGGCAATGCCTCTTCTACAATCCTCTCAACAAGACCATCATCACCTGGAGTGAGTTCTCCCAGCATCTCAAACAGATTTCTGATCAGGTTATTACGCTCGTCCTCATCTAGGCCTTGAAAGCATAGCAGTTGACCAAGCTTATTGATCACGTCGTTATTAATGTCCAGCAGATCTCGAACGCGGTCGTAGAATTCATGACCTTCATAGTCAAACGAACTACTGGACTTCAACAAATCGAAAGAAGGCTTTTTGCCATGGTGTGTTTTAATTTCCTCGGCGACACACCATGCCAAAACAAATTCACGCAATGACTGATGTGTGAAAGAGTAAGTGTCTTGAAGTTCTTGAACAAAAAGTGCAAACGGGTAACTGGCAAGCTCCCTTAGAAGTGCCGTCAAATCAACGGGTATGCTGTCTATTTCGAGAAGATCACGCCGGTCATGAAGCATCTTCCCAGCGATGGTGCCCAACATGCGAAGGACCTGTTCGAGATCTAAATGGGATTTCAAGCCAGACCCGGCTGAATTTAAATATTTATTTTTTTGGAGTATTACTTTGAACCATACTTCCTCAAGTTTGGTCCGGTTATCCTGTGCCTCGATCAGTTCCGGCCAGTGGTCCTGTGCACGGCGAATCATCTCATAGAAGATAGGGATACGTGCCATCTCGACTAAACTTTCCGGAGGATTCTCATCCAATTGTTCCAACAGTGCGTTCCGTAAGGTTATGGCCGGGAAAGGGTCAAGCTTGAGTTCATGTTGGTTTTTTGTTTTCCCTAAAGCACCTGTTCCCTTGAGACGGGCCAAAATGTGATCACGACAAGTTATGATTACACGGGCTTTTGGGCTTCCGCCGAAGAGCCCATCCAATTCGCGGCCCATCTCTTCGACCGCCTCCTCACCTCTGATACGCGCTAACTCATCCAAACCGTCCAGCGCCAGCACTACTTCACCTTCGGCGATCATTTTCCGGGCCACATGCCGCTCCTGCTCAGTGTGATTAGGTGCTAGCATGATGTTATCGATATACCCTGCGAGTTCCCCTATTCCATCATCTCGAACTACAGGTGATAGGCCTGAACCAAACATTTTAAATGAAAAGAAAACAGAAGGCTTCACTTGAAAATCATTACGGCAAAGCAGGGTGTGCAAGGTAAAATTGGTCTTGCCTACCCCGGCTTTACCAGTGATAAACAAGAACGGTGGCCCCTCTTTTAACCAGGTTGCCATTTCTTCTACCTCCGTCTCACGGAGGAGATATGCATCATCAAGGTTGCAGAATGTGATGCCCTTGTTGTACGGATCTCTGTCCCTGTGCTTCAGAGCTTCAAGGTCGTGTCTTGCTCGCTCCTGTAAATAAGCTCGGATACGACTTGCAATACTCTCGTCATAGTCAAACTTCTTTAGGTGGGCCTCGGACTTAACGAACTGCGCAACGCCTTCGTGATCAGGAAAGAGCGTATGGCCTTTGATTCCTTTCATGTCAAGCTGTTCACGCAGTTTAGTAAACAAAGACTCGTGGAGGTCGATTCTGGCGAGGCATTCCGATGCCTGTCGTTCAAGTGGATCAGGATTTCTCCCCTGTACCGTGAACCGACCATCTTGGCATTTTAATCGCTCATATTGATTTCCATCAACTTCAGGAATAATTGCCAATGGACTATGTGAGGACAAAACAGGATTTCCAAAGAAGTGTTCTTCAAAGTCGAAACGGCTATCCCTCGGCACACGAACCAAACCGTCCTGTCCGCTCTTCCGGTTTAAGTGGAGAGGATTTAGGATGAAGATGCAGGGTTTAGCAGGTGTGTCCATAAGCGCAAAAAAGACTGCTTTCCAGATGGTAGCAGTCCAATCCAGAAGCCGTGTTGGGATATTATAGTGCTGCATATGAATGACCCGTTCCCAGGAAATAGGTTTGCTGTCGAGCATATTAAATTTAAATGCGCTTTGGCCATGTAAATTAAAGAGTAATTGCTCTTTCTCAATCGGATCATGGTAACGGTACAGTGAAGGAGTCAGTGTGTAGGAATGGTTGCCGACACCACGGTACCAAAATCTATCCGGACCTTCCACTTGCTTGTCTCCACCCAAGAGTCCCTGCTTTAATCTGGTGACTGATTCCATAAATTCTGTGAAGGAACGCACTGTCTCTGTCTGCATCTTTTTCCGTCTCCTTTACCACTCCTTGTCTAAGGGGAGAGAGATTCCCATGGTAGCCGGCACCCCAATTCTATTCCTTCTGCCGTTTGGTGGTTCAACAACGAGGCCAGTTCAGGACAGCTTACAGCATACGAATTCTGTCTCTTGAATGGATTTCTCTCAATTCGCTTGTTCAGGAGATCCTTCCCTGTTCCGAAAGGATCTGTTCTGAAAGAAGCCATAGTTTTCTTTTCGCCTTCCTCAAAAGCAGCAAGATCATCAGGATTATTGACGCCATGATACCGATAGTGGTCGGTTGCAGGCCACTTAATAGTTTGGCGGTGAAAGTCGAAGCGCTTGCGTTTAAACTCCCATCCCACGATGTCGATAGATTTTGGGTAATAGCCTGAGCATTCCCTGAAGCGAGCTATCCCAAACAGGATATTTTCAAAGGAGTCACGTGCAAATTCCTCTGTAGTTGCCCGTTCACGAGTTTCGGTCCTATGCCACCAGATAAACTGTTCAGCCAGATGCCAATAACTCTGCGCCTCACTGTGTGGACCAGCTTCAAGGTGTGTCTGGCCACCTGAGAAAACTATCAGGGCTTTCGGCAACGAGGCTGCCAATTCGATGCCGAAACGTATATGCTCAATATAGCGTGGTGATTCACCCTTTTGAAAATTCTTTAAGATCCAATTCTCGTCATGGCCAGCAGCCGAACTATCCTTGCCAATATAAATCGCATGGCCGGCAACCAGAACTAGATTTTCGAGTTTATTCCATGATGGTGTGGGTAGATTCATTGTTGCCCTCGACTGTTAGTTCACCTTTCTTCCATTACAAGCTGACGTTGAACGCCGTGATCTCTAAGGCAGATGTATATCACTATGCGTAGAACGATAAATAGTAGTGTTATTTTCATGTGTTCTGCAATTGATAAAACAAAAACAAAGAATGCTATTCCTGCAAACGTAAAGGCAAATTGCAATATCGTTTTTATCGATGAATCTGGTTTCTTCCTGATATATTCGGTACCGTTGCGTCATGTACAGTTCATATTTTCCTATGTGCCTAACAAGTGATTCTATAGCTTCTGTGTATCTAAAAGAATATACACAATATTTCAAACAATTAACAAGGCAAATGTTGTTTTGAGGTAATGTTCTAACTATATATCATACAGATTGCAATGACATATAGTTTTCGGTGATTTGTTCATTAACAACTATTTTTGAAATAAGTGATGTATAAAATCGAACATAACAGGAATAAATGTTGTCATTGAGGAATGGTGTCACATTCTTAATAATAGCGAAATGTGAATAATTATCTGGCAAGACATATTCTGATAATATTTCATGGTAATCCTTAATATGATAAACTCATTTTAGACTAGAATCAGCATTTTTCAATTTGATTCTATGAGTGAAGATTCAAAACAGTTATCGTCAGAATTTATTGTCAGCGGTTTTATTGCTAACACCTACAACTCAATACAATTCGATGTTAAACAAAAAACTCGATAACATCTAATAAGGATAGCGGGTTCAAGTCAATGAAAAGGCAGAGCCAATTATGACCCTGCCTAAGTTTCCTTGCCTTTGTATAAGTAGACTATTTTTTAAGCTTCTTTCTAAATCTTCTAAATCCTAAAGTTGCTCCACCGACTATGAAAAGAGTTGAACTTATTGGTTCAGGAACTACTGCCATTCCTGTCCGTACGGCAATACCGTAGGCGCCACTGCCTTGACTGAAGAAATTCTGTTCGCCGTTGTAAGTGCGGAAGAGCCATGCGGCGTTAAGGGCGGGATACTCCGTCGACCAGTAGTTGTTCCCCTGTAGATTTTGAAAGTCACCAGAGTTGGTAAAGTTTCCTGCTGTGTTTCCTAACGCTGTATAATAAAGGGACCCAAAGTCGCTGTTTGTGCAGTTGTATCCACTACAGTTTTGATCATATGTTGTTGGCAAATGCCAGTCATCAGTCCAGTTCATCGTCATTCCGGCATTTAAATTATAGGTTAGCTCTCCAGCTCCGTTTAACCCCAAAGCCCAGCTATTCTGGTTTGGCCAGACTGCATTATTATTCGTGTAGTCCAGCCAGGTCAGTTGCGAATCATTATCATATATTAAATTATAATCTGAGCCTCCGTACGTCGCCGTCCCAATCGTTTGCAGTCCCGCTTGTGCCTGCACAGAAAATAATAAGACTATTGCCAATAAAACAATACTTAAAAAAACTAATCTTGATTTCTTCATTCTTATACCCTCCCCATTTAATGTAATGAAGCTCTGATAAATTGATTCAGTTGTGAATAAAGAAAGGATACTACTTGAACTCTTTAGAGGATAGTTTGATTTATTAACGCCAAACCCCCGTTATTCTTCCACCAGCAATCCAAAGAATAGAGACCTGAATTCAAATCCTTTTCTTAATATTAGCATTGTCGCAGGTTACTAGCATATTTAAATATATTTATAGGTGCTATAACTTTTTAATATAAGTCTACTTGCGCAACTGTGCAAATAGATAATAATTAACGTTTGTAATCTTCGATGTTTTATGAAATGCTGGATCATTAATAAGAGGGGATTATGAATATAAACCGGACAAAGGGAATATTATTGACTCTAGAGAATTATTAATGCCAGATAGCTATTTGCAAATCTAAAAGACTTCTACCGTAAATTCTCACTTTTCAAAATATTGCGAGAATGCGCCTTCCAGTAGGAAAACTTCATTATTAAGGTCCCTACTAAACATGAGGATATCTAAAATCTACAATCTAAAATAGTGAAATATCATCCAGTAATTCTTTTATGCTTTTCTTAAGCACAGGATGCATAACATCCGGTGCTATCTCTGCAAGAGGCCTAAGAACAAAATCCCGTTCACTAATTCCCGGATGAGGAATTTCAAGATCAGCCGTTTTCATAACCAGATCATCATAGAGCAGGATATCAAGGTCTATGGCCCTCGGTCCCCAGCGGATGTCCGGCACACGTCCCACATCGGATTCTATTCTCCTAAGAAGAGTCAATAACTCCTCCGGCCCCAGAGAGGTTTCCGCCTCAATTGCCATATTGATAAATCTCGGCTGCTCCGTAACTCCCCACGGTTCGGTTTCGATCATTGAAGACAACCGGGCAACATTAACCCCATTTTCTATAATAAGGTCAATTGCCCTTTTGCAATTATCCTCTCTGTTACCCAGATTAGAGCCGATTCCAATATATATTTTAGGCATAATAATTATTATAACTCTTCGTTAATAATACATTTAATTCTATCAAATTTAAACTGTTTCAGTTTAGTACTATTCTTACTAAAGTTATTTTCTCATTCTCCGATAATTACAGCATAATACCAAGGAGAACACCATGATAATAGATAGTTCAAACATAAACCTAGCTTCAAACCATACACAGGTTAAAAAGCATGAAACAAGTGAAAAGCTAAAGGCCTGGGCAAGCAGTGTCAGCCCCGCCGAGGAAAAGCATCAAAAAGGACATGGGGATAAAGTTTCCATTAGCGAAAAGGCCCAAAAACATCTGGATAAAGACATTAATAAGATGTTAAAGCATCTGAATAAAAATATTGAAAAAGCGATGAAGCACCCGGAGAAGGGTCTTGAAAAAACCTTGCACCATCTGGAAAAAGATATTAGTAAGATAATGAAACACCTTGAAAAAGACATTGCAAGAATAATGGGCCGTCAGTCAAAAGACATAGAAAAAACCATAAATGATCTCAATAAATTTCTTGATCCCGATAAGATCGGGAAAAGAGAAAACAGAAATGATCGTGCCATGACAAAGTTTACTGAAAAACTGTTTAAGGCAATAACAGGAAAAAAGGTAAAACTGAACAGACTGGATGATCATCACGATGACCACGATCATCACAAAAAAGCAAAGTCCCAGGAAAAAACAACCGCATGGGGCCTTGAATACGAAAGACACGAATCATACTATGAAAAGGAAGAACTCTCTTTCAACGCAGGTGGCATTGTAAAGACGGCCGACGGCAGGGAAATTAATTTCTCGCTTGACATGATGATGAGCAGGGAATTCATGTATGAAAACGACTTCAAGCTTTCAGCAGGAGGGGTCGGGACCGGTAATGAGGTTGTAAACCTTGACGAACTTGCATCTCAATTAACCAATAAACCCTTTGATTTTGAAATGCAGGATGAAGATGACAATGAAACAGATTCCTATCTTACGATTGGAAATGGAGTGCTTACACTCGATTTAAATGAAGACGGAGAGATCAGTGATGAAAGTGAACTCTTTGGGGCAACCACCGGAAACGGTTTTAACGAACTTGCCGTTTATGACAAGGACGGAAATAACTGGATAGATGAAAATGATTCTATTTACGAAAGCCTTAAGGTCCAGACAGTTGATTCCGAGGGAGTTTCTTCACAAAGCGGATTAAAAGAGAGTAATGTAGGAGCGATCTATCTCGGCAATGTGGATTCCGAGTTTTCTTTGAAAGACAGTGAGAACAAGGCTGCCGGTCAACTCGAAAAATCGGGTGTATATTTAAGTGAAGACGGGACACCCGGCATGGTCAGTCAAATAAAGGCTTAAAGATAGAAATGAATAAATTAACGTCCAACATCGAACGTTCAACATCGAATTTTGAATGATCAGGATTTAATGTTTATTTTTCATTCGATGTTGGACGTTGGACGTTCGATGTTCAAGAAAGTACAGTACCAATCCTCTCGACCGCTTCTTTCAACCTCTTAACAGAGACCGTCAAAGCGAACCTGATGTAACCTTCGCCAGGCGCACCAAACCCGTTGCCGGGCGTTGTTAGTATTCCGGCCTTGTTAAGCAGGAGCGTAGTAAATTCCATTGAAGAATATCCCTTTGGACATTTTACCCAAAGGTAAAAAGTGGCATTTGGCTTTTCAACCTCAAGCCCGAGTTTTTTCAGACCATTGTATAAGGCATTCCTTCTCCCCTTATACATATTTCTTATCTTCCCAAGGACCTTGTCGTCTGTCTTTAATGCCTCTATGCCCGCTTCCTGTATTGCCTGGAATATTCCAGAATCAATATTGGTCTTTATCTTTCCGAGGCCGGCTATAGCGTCTTTATTTCCGACAGCAAAACCGATCCTCCATCCGGTCATATTGTATGTCTTTGAGAGCGAGTGGAACTCTATACCGACATTCTTTGCCCCGGGAAGCTCTAAAAAGCTGAGGGGTTTTTCATCCTCATAATACATTTCCGAATAAGCCGCGTCATGGCAGATAAGGATATTATTATCAGCAGCAAACTTTATCAATTTTTTATAAAAAGCCTTATCAGCACATACAGATGTCGGATTATTCGGGTAGTTTACAAACATGAGTTTTGCTTTTTTCAGAACACCTTTTGGAATTGCATCAAGATCAGGTAAATAATTATTCTTCTCGAGCAGGGGCATTTCGTGGTACTTTCCGCCCGCAAAAAGGGTGGCAACCGGATATACAGGATATCCTGGAGATGGTACAAGCACATAATCCCCGGGATTAATAAAGGCAAGGGGCATGTGTCCAATCCCTTCCTTTGAACCGATAAGAGAAAGCACTTCCGTCTTTGCATCCAGATTAACGTTGAACCTTTTCTTATACCAGTCCGCAACTGCCTGTCTGAATGAAAGCATTCCTACATATGAAGGATATTGGTGATGCGCTGGATTATTGACCGCTTTCTTCATCGCTTCAATAATATGTTTGGGTGTTGGAGTATCAGGATCGCCTATACTCAGATCAATAAGGTCAACGCCTTTACTGAGGGCCTTTACCTTCATTTTATCAATAGTCGCAAATAAATATGGTGGAAGGTCTTTTACCCTTTTTGCCGGTTCAATCGTTATCTTTTTACTCAATGTCTTCCTCCTGAGAGTTGTTTAAAATAAAAGTCTTCTATTATAAGGAGTTCAATCGATTTATTGCAAAACAAATAAAAAATAGGGACAGGGTTTCTTTTTAGGAAATTATTTCGGATACCTTGATAGCAATACAAACCAACCCATAATAAAATCTATAAGTTAAAAGCCATTTGCATAATTCAATTATCTATCAAATAGAAAAATTTCCTAAAAAGAAACCCTGTCCCTATTTTTTATTTACAGGAGAACATATATTAATATCTGAGAGTTGCCTTGAGGCGTTTGGTATTCAGGAGGAGATCAAGACCGGCATTTATGTCTGCAATATTTAAATCCCCGGCCATTAATATATCAACGGCAGCGCCTTCGCCCCCTGTGACCGCTATGCCGATTCTGGCAGTCCTGAGCATTTTTCTGTCATTATTGCCATTGCCGAAAGCTACTACGGCTGTTGCGCCCAGCTTCTCAAGGTATTCTTCCTTTTGAAGATCATGAAACTCCCCTTCAAGGACTTCCACTTTACACTTAACGCCTTCAAGTTCTGATATTGCAGTACCGAATGTGTCCGAAGTCAGCACATGGACATCCATCAGTTCAGATATACTGTTTAAGCGTTCTTTTACACCGGGGATAAGTTTACCGTCAAATGATAAAGTGCCTGTAAAATCAGAAACAAGATGCTGCAATTTGACTACGCCGAATCCGGGAATATCTATTTTAAGCAAATGAACCTCCGGTTGATATGTTAAATAACTACTAGATAAATATCAATATTTTTTTTCAAAAGGAATACAATCCTCTTATTCATATTCATCCGTACGAAATGATGAAGAACGTCCTGCCTTCTTTATTGAATGCTGTTTTTTCTCTTCAAGGATCTTTTCTTTTGCCCGTTTTGAACGTTTTCTCTTCTGTCTTCTGATCTTCGCGATCCGTTTTGCTTCCTCGCTCTCTTCACCCTTTATGGCACGTTCTATTTTTTCATAAAGCATGGTCCGGGCATAGTAGCGGTTAAGTCCCTGAGTACGTGTTTTACTGCATTTCACCTCTGTGCCGGTAGGGAGATGTTTAAGGTAAACGCAGGTAGCTACCTTATTTACATTCTGACCGCCCTTTCCACCCGAACGGATAAAGGATTCCTCAATATCTTTTTCATAAATCTCGAGGGAGTCGAGTTTTTCTTTCAGGGCCTTTGCTTTTTCAGAACTAACAGGGAACATAGGATTAAATAATTATCATTGTCATTCCCATGAAAATGGGAATTCAGCATTTTCAACGTGCTATTTACCAGGTATCGGGATAGATCTTTTTTTCGCCTCTTCACAAAGCAATCTATAAGAATCAGAGTCAAAGAACATTTCTCCCTCTGCCAAAAGAGATCGTATAGCATCATCACTGTATTCAGAGTAAATCTCTCTGAAACCATTAAGATATTCTTCGTTCATATCTACCTTTTACTTTATGATAATAACACGTCGTTACTCTCTTTACACACGTCCCTGAGAAACCAGTTCCGCGAAATGAGCAAAGGACCTGTTCCAGCTTTTCTCTGCATCATCCGGAAAGCAACATCCAGGAAGTTCCTGTTTACGAAGGTGATACGCCAAACACTCGCAGCAAGCGCCCTTGCGTGGGCATGGTTCATATGTACAATTACATCTCTCAAGGTTAGCGGTTTTCTTACATTCCATTTATATCCTCCAATATATTCGAACAACACAAAAAATATAATAGCGACTATAGATATTCGTTGTTATCAGTTGTTAAAAATCAATCTTACACCCACTAACAATCCCCCTAAATCTCTCCCGAAGCCCTATCGCAAAGCTGTCCCCTTCTTCAATCTTCTCCTCACAAATCTCCAAAATATCATAAAACAACTTCCAACCCTGTTTCTCTTTATTGAATTGCGCAATTAGCGGATTCGGTTCAACATTGAGATTCCTGATTGCTTCATCCAGTCGCTTTATCCCGAACTGTGAAAATTCAAAACCCTGACGGCACGCCTCCTTTGTCCCTTCATTAAAAAAAGAGGCCATCTTCAACGCGAAGCGCAAATATACAATTGTCATCGGGACCCTCGAAACAAAACAACCGGTAAAAGGATCTATAACATTCTTGATTTCCTCCAATGTGCCAGGCAGTGCCCTTGCATAATATGAGAACATGAGGGTCCTGATATAATCACCTATCAACTTGCCCGTTGCGGCCATTTTAATAGCTTCACCCGCAAAGGCCTCTTTGTCATGCCGCATGATCAAACCGTCTTTATGTACATAACGCAGATAGTTACGATCAGTATCAAGAAGAACGGAAAGGATATATGCCTGGTCCTCGGCACGCCCTATGAATGTCGGAGTAAATGGTCTGTATTTCCTTAATGAATCTATCAATATCCCGTTGGTACCGCCGGTAACATGGACCCTCTGAATGCAGCTTTTCTCACCATCGTACACTTCTCCGGCGTAACGGGTCATCATCTCGGATTCTGTTGAGAGCGCTTGAGGGAGACCGCTGAAAAAAACAAGTTCATCCGGACCGCCTTCATCTGAAGGGAAACATACATCAGGGGTGAAAATACCATTCTCTATATCATCCTGGTTCACAAGCGCGCCGGCGATCATGCCGAGATGCACACTATTGCCTTCATGATCAACACCGTCCGCTCCCCATAGCGGCGACTTAAAATGCTCAAAGGCCGATGCCCCGCTCTCTTTAACCAGTTCTTTCTGGGGAAATACCTGGTCCAGGTCGATCTTGAAGGTACCTTTCAGTTCAGGATCAATAAAGACCTGCCAAAGCGCAGAGACAGCCTTTAAAAACGAATAATGCCTGCCATATTCTCCATCTACCCCTATGACCTCATAGAGCGGTCCATGTTCTTTTAAGTCAAGAAATGTTTCCGCTGCAGGAACAAGGATTTCATCGATTATCTTCATTGTATCGGCTTCAGTAAACACATATGCATTTAGATGCCTGATTTTTTCCCCTTTCCCGAATTCACCTTCAATATACTCTTTCGCTATCGCCTGCAGTCCCTTGTGGGTCACGGAAACAGAAAGGAGACACTCAATCTTTGCGTCCCTGCCCAGCGTCCCTCTCTCTTTCTCAAATTCGACTGCCCTGTCCAAACCCTCCAGACCATATAGCACTTCATTATTCTCAGGGGGAATCCCAACCGGAATCGGATGGTCATACCAGAATATTTGCTCTTCCTCCACAACATGTTCCAGCATTTCTTTAAGGGATGAACTTACATCAATATGATCAATGCCTCTTGAGGCGACTGGCGTTGTAACGAGGATATTGGAAGTAAACAGTATCTCTTTTGCAGGATCACTAATCGGTGATGGATTTAATTTCGAGATATCTATTCTTCTCTTTTTCCGGAGTAGTTCAATCTTCTCATCGCGTCCTTCAGAAAGCGCCGCTCCTTCGGGAAAGAAGACATTGCGTATCTTCTCTACTGTCTTTTTTCGGTCTTCACTCTCTGCCGGGCCAACAATCCAGGAATAAAGGTCATTAAGATCCTGTTCCAGGTCATCGTTTTCATAACCTGCAGCGGATATCTCAGCATGTACCCGTATCAAACCGTCCTTATAAAACCGGGCCGCGCTTCCCCAGGATGGATGGGAGCCGAAGTCGTCCAGAAAACACTTCGCTTTATTGTATAAAGGATGAGGTTCTCCGGACAGCAGGACCAGAAAAGCGGCGTTTAAGTTCCTTGCGATCGCTGCATTGTCTTCTTCAGGAGTATGGAATTGTACGGATATATCCAGCCTTGTAAGAGGAGAGTCTATGATATATTTGATAACTGCTTCAAACTTCTGTTTCATATTGGACTGATTACTGATTAAAACTGTACAAGGCCATTCCTGTAAGGAGCTTCGGGAAAAAATAAGTGGATTTAGGAGGCATCCTGTTGCCGGCAAGTGCAGCTTCTTTTACATCGTGTATCAAGGTTGGGTTCAGAAAAAAGGCCGCCTCAAACGAACCCTGCCCTGCTCTTTTCACAGCAATATCAGGGTCCATCTCATATTCGTAATGTGTAATTTTCAGGAGTTTTTCGAAGATCAGATTATGAAGCACAGATACATCAAGCTTTTTCAGGGAATCGGGCAGGTCTATATCAAGATCATTACTATTGCGTGAGAGAGAGTAGTATGCGTCAGAGTTTGTAAGGTACATGCCAAACGAATGCTGGCTTTCGCTCATAACCTCAAACATCCGGGCCCTTGCCTGTTCTTCAGACATATTTTCAGAATCTATCTTCTGTATATCAAAATATTCTTTGAGGGTCTCCTTTATCCTGATGTCCGAATCTATTTCAACTATACGGTGAGTTGGGAGGAGTGTCAAACCCTCATCCTCCATATTGGAGAGAAACATAAGAGTATAATTAAATGGCTCTTTCCCTGTTTTACTCAGCCCTTTTTCTTCCATTTCTTTTTTAAATGCGAGGGCTGTTTCGTATCGATGATGCCCGTCCGCTATAAAAACGTCCTTGTCAGACATTTCATTTCCTATTGTTTCAATAGAAACAGCGTCAGTTATACGCCAGAGTCGGTGAACAAAACCGTCTATGTCCGTTGCTTCAATAAACGCTTTTTCCTTAACTATATCTTCAAGAAGGGCTGATGTACGTTTTTCCTCACTGCTGTAAAGGGAAAATATCGGGCTTGTGTTAGCATTACAATGCTTCAGGATATTCAACCTGTCCGATTTGGGTTTTGAATAGGTCATTTCATGCGGATGGACTCTGCCGGAGCCAAGCTCTTCAACCCTGACAGCACCGAGAAAGCCTCTTGTCTTTTCTGTCTTCCCGTCAATCTCGTAAGTTACTTCATAACAATAATAAACAGAGTCCGGGTCATTTATCAGAATCCCTTCGTTAAGCCAGTCTGATAGAAACCGTGACGCCCTTGTATAGCGATTTTCCTCTTCATTATCGCCATCCTTGTCTTTACCGAAATCAATCCGGATGATATTATTAGGGCTCTTTGCGTAGAGTTCATTTTTCAGATTTCGTGCTACAACATCATATGGCGGAGCCATTGCAGATGAAGCGTCTATCTTTTCCGGATTATACAGTATGCCTTTAAACGGTATTATTTCTGCCATTGTTTCAGGTCCCTTCAAAATGATCAGTATCTTACCATTGAGAATTACTAAATTTCAAACACACTTCGTTAACAATAAGAGCATATTCTCTAAAAACCCGGGATTTCTCATAATTATATTATGTAAAATACAGTAGTTACATACACAATGTTGCTTTTCATATACTGTCAAACTAAAATATGAGCGTTATGCAAGTAATGAATAAGGTTACCGATTATCTCAGGCTTATTAAATTTTCACACTCTATCTTTGCGTTACCCTTTGCGTTTACCGCAGCAATTATCGCATCAGGCGGCGTACCTTCGCTCTCTAAGTTGTTCTGGATAACTGTCGCAATGGTCGGCGGCCGTTCAGGCGCTATGGGAATGAACAGGATAGTAGACAGAAAATTCGATGCCCTGAATCCCAGGACAAAAGACAGGGAACTCCCAAAAGGAGTAATGAAAACATCCGAAGCATTTATTTTTACTATTATTGCTTTCGCATTCTTATTGCTCGCTGCGTACATGCTCAACCCACTCTGTTTTAAGATCTCTCCGTTATTTCTCCTGCTCCTATTTTCTTATTCTTATACCAAAAGATTTACATGGTTGTGTCATATGGTTCTGGGAACAGCCCTCTCACTTGCTCCCCTGGGGGCCTGGATTGCAATAACAGGTGAATTTAATTATGAAATTATTCCTCTTTGCCTGGCAGTAATGCTCTGGGTTGCGGGTTTTGACATACTTTACGGAATGCAGGATATGGACTTTGATAAAAAACAGGGTCTGCATTCCATTCCGAGTGCTTTTGGAATAAAAACCTCACTCTGGATCGCCAGAGTTTTCCACATAAGCACGATTGGTCTGCTTTTTAGTCTTGTTCCTATTTTCAATCTCTCCGGTCTTTATATGGCAGGAACACTGATCGCATCGGCCCTCATGCTTTACGAGCATTCCCTTGTTAAGCCGACAGACCTGAGTAAGCTTAATATCGCCTTCTTTAATATGAATGGATATATAAGCATTACTGTCTTCTTATTTACACTATTCAGTTATATAATCCCCCTGTAGGGGCAGACCTATGTGTCTGCCCATGCCCGTTGTCTGCCTATGCCCGTTATGTCTGTCGATGCCCGCTCCGCATTTATTCTTTTATACGCCAAAACATGACCGTCCCCGCGATCCCAAACAATATCGGACTGATAAACGGGGCAATCCATGGCTTCAGAACACCAGCAATGCCAAGAGATATGCTGATTGTATATAACAACCAGTAAAATACACTTATGAGTATCCCAAAACCGGCTGCCTTTACTCCACCGCCCCATTTCGAGTTTAAGGCAAGGGCAATACCAAATAGAATCATGACAAAATTAATCGTGGGATAGGCCAGCTTTTCATAAAGACGAACTTCATGTTTGAGGTTTTTGAAACCTGCTTTCTCAAGTCTCGAATCATACTCATACAATTCCAAAAAATTCATTTCTATAGGCTTTTTTCTCTCTTCACTGAATATTTTGGGTTCTTCTAATGACGTCAGAATTAATGATTCATGTGTTATTACCCTGTTGGTTTTGAAATCAAAGACTTTTGCGTTTTTGAGCCTCCAGGCCCCATCCGTCCATTCACCCTCGTCCGCCTCGATTCTTTTCTTGAATCCAAAAAATGAATCAAAACTAAACACACTCGTTTTTAGAATCTTGTTTTTATCACCGATAAAACCATCTATCCGAATCAGACTCCCCTCAGTCCCTTTTAGCCATAGTTCCTGGTCCCTGAAAGTAATTTTCGGCGAACGTTTCATTATTTTGACCTGCCTGATAAACATTGCCTCTTTTGTTGCGATCGGGACAACTGTTTCACCAAAAACAAGCGCAAAAAAACTTATTGCGAATCCGAGTGTAAGAAAGCATGAAAAAAAGCTTTTTATGCTGCAGCCCGATGCCTTGATGACTATTGTTTCTCTCCATTTTGAGGCAACACCTATTGTCATGAGAATAGAAAGCAGTGAAGCAAACGGCAATGTGTACAGAATAACACTGGGGACCCTTAGTGAGAGATACGAAATAATCAAAAAAGCCGATGCGTCTCCATGGTAGAACTGCTCCACTCTGTCGAAGAATTCAACAACAGTAGAGATAGAAATAACAATCAAGAGTACAAGAAAAAAATACTTGAAAAATTCCTTTATAAAATATGCCCTTAAAATCTTCATCTTTTTTCCGCCAATCAGAATTTAAGCTTGCCGATCGGCCTGTCCTTTTGTGCAAAATAAAAGAATATAACGGTAATAACACCGAATATCATATTCGGGGCCCATCCTCCCCAAAATGGTGTTATTTTTTCCGCGTCAGCAAGCCCTTTTCCCAATAAAAGCATCATGTAATATACAATGAGAATCAAAAGGCTCAACGAAAAACCTCCGACGCGGCCTATTTTTCCGATCCTGCATGAAAGCGCCGGTCCGAGAATGCCGAAAATCAGGCATGCAAACGGCAAAGCAAGTCTTCGGTGAAATTCGCTTTCCCATCGTATGTTCTCCTTTCGGGCATTCCAGAGTGTCATGGTTTTTATCTCTTCGGGCTTTGACGCGGTTATTGCCTCAATCCCTGAAGTAAGTATAAGATCATATTTGGAAAACAGTATCTCAGATGAACTGCTGTCCTTAAATGTATGTATTAATCCTTCTTTCATACTCAATTTCATTATACCCTCTTCAGGGTTTGAGCTAATTACTCCATATTTTGCAGCTATGACAAAGGGTCTGTCCAATGATTCATCCGCATCCCTGAAAACAAACACTCCCTTGAATTCATCTTCGGTTATTTTCTCTTTGACGAAAATAACCGTTCCTTTAAATACATCCGTAAAGGAGGATTCCTCAAAAGTCATAGCGGCCTTTTTGACAATGGTCTCATGTAATGTACGCTTAAATGAATACATACCACGGGGCAGCAGGTACATGCTATTGAAGAGTATGACCACGAAACAGAAAAGAGAAACAATAACAGATGCCCTGGATATGCCCCAAAAACTCATACCGCTTGCTTTCAAGACGACAATCTCACTATCAGTAGCCATACGTCCATACGTCAGGAATATGGCTATAAGAATAGACATGGGTATTGAGAGCATTAGAATAGACGGCTGTAAAAAAAGGAACAACTTCAGAACATCGACGGCATCCGCACCTTTACCCATGAATATCCTTGTCATCCTGACAAAACTCTCCATAAAAAGGAGTACGGACATTGAAAAAATGATCACACTCAGGTTTTTGAAGAGCTCTATTAATATCCTTCTATGAATTATCATGTTTATGCAGTTTGTTCTGTTTTGTCTCCCTGTCAAGCAGTGGAACAATTATAACAACTAATGAAAAAAAAACTCTTTTCAATAAACTGTTGTCAGAGGTCAGCAAGCAAGAGACAGTAATCCGATCTCTTGTACAGCTCTACGTCGCAAGATCTAAAGTGTACGATACAGCATTCATAACCATCGATATTTTAATCATTTTTTAAAGTAAACTTAATATTTCCCGTATTAATACCGATAAAATAACTGATCCCTGTTAGAATTAATAATTAGTGGCAGGGTTTACGTTATTTTTGCGTAAAGACATGATAAAAATATGCTAGATAAAACAGCCATAGTTAATGCCGCTCAAAAGTTCTCTTCCAAGGGCCAGATTGATAAGGCTATTGGTGAGTGGGAGAAACTCCTGGAAGAGAAAAAAGATGGGAACATCCATAATAATATAGGTGATCTTTATTTGAGAAAAGGCTCTGAAAACGAAGCAATAGAAGCCTTTACCAATGCCGCTGAAGTCTTCAAAAAAGAAGGTTTTTTCCCTAAAGCTATCGCACTACACAAAAAAATCCTTAATATTATGCCGCATAATGTAGATTCCCTGATCGCACTGGCAAAACTTAATACTGAAAAGGGACTGGTCGGAAATGCGGTGGAAAATTATTTCAAGGCAGCGGAACTATTCCAGCGTGAAGGTGCAACGGAAAAAACCGTCATGGCTATTGAAAAAATAGTCCAGCTCTCCCCCACAGACATAAACACCCGGAAAAAGATAGCCGACCTCTATATAAGAAGCGGTCATAAAGAAAGGGCTGCTAACGAATACGCGGAAATTGCTGCGGCCTTTTATCAAAAAGAGGATGATGAAAAAGCCCTTGAATATTATCAAAATACGATTGAGCTTGATATGGAAAACGTCCCTGCTCTTATCGGGCTTAGTAAGCTGTCAGAGAGGGCTGACGATTTAGATAAGGCATTTGACTATCTGGAGCAGGCCCTTCCTTTTGACCCTGACAATCTTGAGCTTCTGACCGTTTATGCCCGTCTTTCGTTGAAAACCGGCAATAATGATGGTGCAATGAAGGCTCTGACCGTGCTGGTTGAATCAGACCCGGATGATTTGGAATTAAAAAAACAGCTCGGTAATATTTATGTTGAACTGGAACAACTGGATGACGCATGGGAGGTGTTACTCCCCTGCATTGAAGATGCTTCAACTAAACAAAATTGGGACGAAGCACTCACATTATTAAATAATTTCAAAGAGTTGGATCCCATACCAGTACGGGAACGCATTGTAGAAATCTGTAAAATGCAGGGCGACAATGATGCTCTTAAAATCGGTTTGACCGAGTTGGCAGGTTTATACAAAGACAAAGACCGGAATAAAGATGCCCTTAAATCATATAAAGAAATCCTTGAATTAAGCCCGGATGACTCAAAAATAATCAATACAGTAAAGGAGCTTGAAAATTCCATGGGCATCGCCCAATCTGCTGTGGAGCTTTCAGAGAGTGCTCATGAAGAAGTTTCATCCGGAAACGAGATGATGTCCGATTTATTAATGTCTACACATGAACATTCTGAGGCAGGCAATACCATACAGCCCAAACCCGAAGATGCCTCACAAATGAATGATCTCCTTATGACAAATGATCTCATATCACCTGATAAGTCGATTACTGAAGAGGACGATCCTCAGAATAATATAAAAATCTCACCCATTGAATTTGCAGAAAAAGAGTCGGAAGCCGATTTCCTGGTGCAGCAGGGAATGAATGATGAAGCCATAATTATTTTCAAAGAACTCCTCTCTCTTTTCCCTGGCAATGCAGGAATTACAAAAAAGCTTGAAGCACTTAACCCTCATGAATCTGGTGCCGGAACCGGCAGTGATGAAGATGACAATGATCTGCAGGACATATTCAGCAAGTTCGGAAAAGAGGAGCCTTCTGTAGAAGTAGAAAAAAAGGAAGCTGCACCTGACAATGACCTGCAGGATGTATTCAGTGAATTCGGGAAAGAAGAGCCTTCTGTCGAAGTTGAGAAGAAGGACGCTCCGCCCACCAATGACCTGCAGGACATATTCAGTGAATTCGGAAAAGAAGAACCCGCAGTTGAAGTTGAGAAGAAGGACGCTCCGCCCGCCAATGACCTGCAGGACATATTCAATGAGTTAGGAAAAGATGAACCATCGGTTGAGAGTGAAAAAAAGGACACTTCGGCAAGCAGTGACCTACAGGACATATTCAGTGAGTTCGAAAAAGATGAACCATCGGTTGAGAGTGAAAAAAAGGAGACTTCGGCAGGCAGTGACCTGCAGGACATATTCAGTGAATTCGAAAAAAAGGAAACCCCGGCCGGGTCTTCAGAGAGCAATACTCCTGCAGACAATGATCTGCAAAATATATTTGATCAATTTGAAAGCAAGGAAGAAATAGTAGAAAAAGTAGATTATGAGGCAAGCTACAGCGCTGCACTTGATTACAAACAAAAAGGTCTTTTTGACGAAGCGATAAAAGAGTTTCAGACCACTGCAAACGATCCTGAAAGAAAAACTATATGCTTAAGCATGATTGCGTTATGTTATATGGGAAAAAATGACTACCCTCATGCAATTGAAGAATTCAATAAAATACTTCAATCCATGTCGACTGAAGACACAAGCTATCTACGGATAAAATATGAACTGGCAAAGGCATATATGCAAAACAAGGAGCATAATAAAGCCCTGGAGATCTATACTGAAATACTAGCTAAAGACCAGGACTTTAAAGATTGCTCTAAAAAAATTGAGGAAATAAAATCCTTAATTCAGCCTCCCCAGAAAAAGCCTTCGGAAGAAAGCCCTGAAAAACCCAAGACCAAAAAAAGCCGGGTTTCCTACATTTAGGAATTCATATTTACAATTCATATGCAATTACAAAGGCTTTATATAACTATGCTATAATGAATAGTTTAGAAATTTAATAACTAGTTATACTATAGGGAATAATTTGGACCATCTGGATTTTTACAAATTACAAGAGCAACCCTTCTCCAATTCAGTCGACAATAAGTATTTTTTCGAAAACTCCCAGCATGCCCAGGCGCTCATACGTCTTAAATACGCGGTTGACAGTTTAAAGGGACTTGCCGTTGTTGTTGGAGGCGTTGGCACAGGTAAGACAACCCTTGCCAGAAGAATGCTCGATGAACTGGATGAAGACAAATACGAAGCAGCCCTTCTTGTCGTAATACATACATCCGTAACTACAGACTGGCTCATGAAGAAAATAGCCATGCAGCTCGGGATCGAAAATGTAGCGGACAGCAAACTCGAAATATTAAGTCAGCTTTACAAAAGACTCATGGAAATACATGATGCCGGCATGAAAACAGTAGTACTTATGGATGAAGTACAAATGCTCGAGTCAAGGGAAATCATGGAAGAATTCCGCGGAATTCTTAATATGGAAAGCGAAGACGGCAAGCTCATTACACTGGTACTGTTCGGGCTTCCGGAACTGGACGATGTCCTCGCACTTGATGAGCCTCTGAAACAGAGAGTGGCCGTCAAGTATAAATTAGATGGAATGGATGAAAACATAACCAGCGAGTATATAAAACACAGGCTGCGGGTTGCAGGAGCTGAAGAGGAAATCTTTACGCCTGAGGCCATTGCCTCGGTACATAAATATACAAATGGAGTACCGAGATTAATCAATACAGTATGTGACAACGCGATTTTTGAGGGTTTCCTTCTGAAACAGCTTCCTATCAGTAAAGAGATCGTCGACCAAACAGCCATGACTCTTGATTTGACCGCAGGTTAATTCGAATTCAGTTCTTCATACGCTGTCTTCTTGTTTGAATTTAAATAATAATCCAGTTCCAGTCCGGCAATCCTTTCAGCCTTTTCTTTTAAGTTCTGATTTTGATTTTGAATAAAAGACTGAATCATTAAAAACTTCTCTTTCTGTATATTGAGAAAAGTATCATCAATAACAGGATTGGCAGGATACTCATTTTTCTGTTGTCCTTCGGATAGAATCTCGGTAAAAGGCCTGCCCGATTTCTCAGCTTCTTTTTTTGCCTTATTCACGGCATTCAGCCATTCCGGCTGCATAATCTTGTAATAGTCTCTCATCGCCTGTTTGTTAAAATGAACAAAATAAGACTTGCCGTCACGCTCAACATTAAATGTCACCCTTACTGAATCCGTATCAATAGTATCAACAAATACCAGGTCGTTGCCGTCCCTTGCGATTTCCCATTTTAGGTCCCACAAATAGAGTCCCATTTTCTGAAAGATTTGCTGCAATAAAAGGGCCCCCAGAATCGACATTACCATAGACCTTGAAAAAGTCTCGCCGTCTACAGATGATATCAGCACTGCTTCCTGCCGGCTTATATTCCTGTCCTCTGGCTCATACTTTGTCGTAAGGTCCACAAGGGGACTGCTGAACCTTGTCCAGGGACTCATCGCGTCCACCCCGAGTTCATTCAAATAGGCCTTCTTGTCTGAATCACTCAGCCTGCCGTATTTTCTTAAAATAGATGAACCGCTTGTAATACCCAGCCGGACAATATACTCAAGGGGAATAACATTTTTATCTTTATGATGATATGTTTCATAGTCATAAAAGTGCCATCCTAAAACCTTCTTGAGTTCGGGCTTAGCAACTTCGAATTTTTTTATCAGGGTCAGATTGCTCAATTGTTCAGGGAATTTATCGAAATAAACATCACCGCTTTCCCGGTCAACCATTCCGACATGATGTGTAGGAGCGCCATTTTCGCAGAATTCCGCCAGGACTTTTTTTACAAGTCCGGACTCATCCTTTTGCATAAGAGGGGCCTCATCTGAAATCTGTTCTGCAAGCGCTCTCCATGCCTCAGGCTTCCGGAGCTCCTGGAAGACAAGGTGTCTGAACCCCGCTCTGCCGGTATCGCTTCCTTCAATATTGAAAATAGTGCCGACATCAAAAACAGAACCGCCAGCTGTCGTCTCACTTATGATAAGGTCCGGATGGTCCGGCACATCATACAGATTCTGAACAGATCCTGTGTAGCAAGGCTGGTCCAGTTTCAGGTCAATTTTCTGTGGATTTGTATTCATATCATTCCTCCATAATAATCTATATTAGACCTGATATCATACACTTCGTCAGAAGATTCTTCAATTTTTTCACCGAGCTTCTTTATGTCTTTCCCCACTCCCTTCACCGTGTTACAACCCGAAAGTACTGCAACTGTGAAAACAAGCACTAAAAACAAAGCTATCTTTTTCATAATATCCAGACTCCTTCTTTTATTTTGGAACTCATTTATTATACTTTTTAAACGCCGATCATGAAACCACCCCCTTTAAAAACAATAATAACAGGATAAACAGCCTGTGATATACTAATGCAGCCTTATTTACAGGGTCCTAAAAAGGAGACACAAATGAAAGTTGAACTTTTCGCGTTATGCGATGCAGCAACAAATTACCAGGGCAAATTAAACATTCTCGGGACATTCGATGCGATCTGGACCCGAGAAGTTCCTGTTGTGCACCAGAGGTGTGCGATCGCCCTTAGATTGAGGTTTCTCAGGATTGAAGAAGGCGTTCACAAGATTAAAATAGCTATTGTTGACGCTGACGGCAGTGCTGTCTCCAAGCCCTTTGAGACTGATGCTGCCATCCAATTCCAGGATGCACTATTCAGTTCAGTCGGGACAAACATGATACTAAACTTTCAGGGAATTAAATTTGAAAAATACGGCGAGTATTCCATAGACCTTTCTATTGACGGCAGACACGAGGCTTCACTTCCTATTAATGTATCTGAGATGCCGGAACAGCAAATGTAGGGGCAGACCTGTGTGTCTGCCCTCCCTGCACGGGCAATGCCAGGGCACACACACAGGTGTGCCCCTACAACGCAATTTAACATTCTCTGTTCGATATGTTTTTTTGCACCTATATAGTATAAACCTCCTCTAATAGTATATAATTAATACCGTAATCTCAGAAAATCTCCCCTTTGTGATAATATTTCATATTCAAATACATTGAGAGAAGCTGACAGATATTATAATTAACACATAGGGACTATTGCGTAAGGAGAAATGTTATGAAACATAACAATATAAGAAATATAGCTATTATTGCCCATGTTGACCACGGCAAGACAACACTCGTTGATGCGATGCTTCATCAGGCTGGTATCTTCCGTGCCAATGAGCAGGTACGGGAAAGGGTCATGGACAGCAATGACCTTGAGCGGGAAAAGGGCATTACCATTATGGCTAAGAACACCGCTGTTGTATACAACGGTATAAAGATGAATATTATAGATACCCCGGGGCACGCTGATTTCGGTGGTGAAGTCGAAAGGACACTTAAAATGGCAGACGCCGTCCTTCTGCTTGTCGACTCATCCGAAGGCCCGCTGCCGCAGACGAGGTTCGTCCTTAACAAGGCCCTTGAACAGAACATGCCGCCAATCCTGGTAATCAACAAGATTGACAGGCCGGATTCGAGAATACAGGAAGTGCTGAACGAAGTATACGACCTCTTCATTGACCTGGATGCCACTGAGGAGCAACTTGATTTTCCGATTGTATATGCAGTCGCCAAAGACGGAATAGCCAAGATGGACCTTGATGATGATTCAGATAGCTTAAAGCCGCTTTTCGACCTTATTATAGATACAGTCCCTGCCCCTGAGGGCGATGCAGAAGGCGTGCTCCAATGCCTGGTCACGAATATAGATTACAATGAATATGTGGGGAGGCTTGCCATAAGCAGGATCTTTTCAGGCAGTGTCAAAGTCGGAGACCATGTCGCAGTTATAAACGAGTATAATGAACCGGTAAAGACAAAGATATCCTCTATTTATACCTTCTCCGGATTGGAGAAAAAGGAGGCAAAGGAAGCCTCGGTCGGGGATATCATCGCCTTTGCAGGAATTGAAGGCATAAATATAGGAGACACGATTACCGACGTAGACAACCCCAAACCCCTCCCGCGGATTACAGTAGATGAACCGACGATTTCAATGGTCTTTTCTGTCAATAGCTCGCCTTTTGCAGGTCAAGAAGGAAAGTATGTCACATCACGGAATCTTAGGGACAGGCTCGAAAAAGAACTCCTCTATAATGTATCAATAAAGGTAGATCTCGGCAAAGCTGATTCCTTTAAAGTAATGGGGCGTGGTGAACTCCAGCTGGCAATTCTTATAGAGATGATGAGACGTGAAGGTTATGAACTGTCTGTCTCGATGCCCGAGACCATAACACAGGAGATAGATGGCAAGCTGCATGAGCCGATGGAAGAGCTTATTATCGATGTACCGGAAGAGTTTGTCGGTGTAGTAACGCAGGCGACCGGAATTCGTAAGGGCAAGATGCAGAAGATGCAGAACAACGGAAACGGCAGGGTAAGGCTGGAGTTCAGGATCCCTTCAAGAGGGCTGATCGGCTACCGGTCACAATTCCTTACCGATACCAGGGGAACAGGGCTGATGAACCACCTGTTTGACGGATTTGAACCATGGCACGGTCCAATGACCAAAAGGCAAACCGGTGCTCTTGTTTCTGACAGGTCCGGTAAATCGACCATATATGCACTCCATCATTTACAACCGCGTGGCGTAATCTTTATCAAAGAAAATTCTCCTGTTTACGAAGGAATGTTGATCGGAGAAAACTCACGCAACAATGACCTGGATGTAAATGTAACAAAAGAGAAAAAACTTACCAACATGCGCGCATCAGGTTCAGACGAATCGCTCCAACTTGTGCCGCCGAAGCTCATGACGCTTGAGCAGTCTCTTGAGTTTATCAGGGAAGATGAGCTGGTTGAGATTACTCCGGAGTCGATCAGGTTGCGGAAGAAGGTGCTTCAGGCTAATAAGAGGCCGAAGGTTATGAAGGAGTAGAACTTATACAGCAATAGCTTTAAGTTCTTGAACTTTGGGTGATTTTTTAGATGCGATCCAGAGGTCCAGTTTTGCCTGCATATATAACCAGCTTTCCGGGGAGGTATGAGTTGCCTTTGCTATTCTCACTGCCATTTCAGGACTCAATGAAGCTTTACTATTCAGTAATAGAGACAATGTTTTCCTGGTAACTCCCAGCCTTTTTGCTGCTTCAGTCACACTGAGCCCCAAGGGTTTTATTACATCTTCTTTCAGGACTTCTCCGGGATGAACTGGTTTTCTTTTTCCAATCATTTTTTCTCTCCTTTTACTAATGGTAATCACGGTAATCTACTACTATTGCATCGTTTCCTTTATATCTGAAAGTTACTCTCCAATTTCCACTAACCCAGACTGACCAAACACCCTTTTCTTTTCCTTTAAGCTCATGCAGTTTAAATCCCGGCAGATTCATATCCTGAGGGCCAATTGAAGCATCCAGACGGTCAAGGATTCGACCAAGCCTGAGAGCATGTTTAATAATTATTCCTTTTTTATCGCCATCATAAAAGTATTTTTCCAGACCTTTGTGCTTAAAAGTTTTTATCACTTCATTAATTATAGCATGCAACGTGTTACGTTACAAGTTACACCATTATCCCCTCTTTATGATCCTATTGACAGTCTTCTTCAAAGCTGAATCTACCGAAATCCCGCCATTTCCATTACAATTTATTATCACTTAAATTTTCAGAGAATTATACCTGTTATAAATCACAGTATTCGTTTCAATTATTAGAATGATATAATTTATTGCTGCTACTGTTATACAAAAATAGCAAAGGGGACATATGAACAAATCCGGTGTTATTCCATCTAATTACGGGAAGTTGCTGCAATCAATAAAAAAGCAGATTCAGGAAAGCCGTATTCAGGCTTATCGAGCTGTCAATAAGAAACTTATTCAGCTTTACTGGAATATTGGCAAAGAAATAGCAGTACGTCAACTGAGTGAAGGTTGGGGAAAATCTGTAGTAGAAAAGTTATCAGACGATTTACGCAGGGAGTTTCATGGAACATCAGGATATTCTTCACAAAATTTATGGTATATGCGGCAGTTCTATTCCGAGTATAAAGAATATCCAATTCTCCAACAGCTTGTTGGAGAAATACCCTGGAGTCATAATCTTATGCTATTTTCAAAGGTTAAAGACTTAAAAAACAGAGAGTACTATCTTAAAATGACAACAGAAATGGGATGGAGCCGCAATGTGCTGTTACAGCAGATAAAAACTAAAGCACATCAACGTCACCGAGTAACATCCAGTCAGCATAATTTCAGCGATACATTGCCGGAAGCTCTTGCTGAACAAGCAGATAAAGCGATGAAGGATGTGTATATTCTCGATTTTCTCGGGATTGACAAACCGGTTGTTGAACGTGAGCTTGAACAGCGGCTTATTAGCCGAATTCGGGATGTACTGCTTGAATTAGGTAACGGTTTCGCATATATCGGCAGCCAGTATCAGGTCAAACTAGGTGAAGAATTATTTTTCATAGATCTTCTTTTCTATCATCGCAGACTGAAATGTCTTGTAGCCATTGAGCTTAAAACAGGCAAGTTCAAACCTGAATATGCAGGCAAGATGAATTTCTATCTGAACCTGTTGAATGAATCTGTCCGTGAACCTGATGAAAACCCCTCTATCGGTATTATCCTATGTGGAGACCGAAACCGGATGGTAGCTGAATATGCTTTAAAAGATATAGGACAGCCTATGGGTGTTGCCGCTTACTCGCTTACCAGGGAACTCCCTTCTGAGCTTGTTGACAAGTTGCCCCGGCCGGAGGTTCTTGAGGAGAGGGTTTTGTTGGGTATTGGGGAGGAGGGGAATGAAGTAGAAATGTGAATGATAATTTCCTGTTATTGTTGTTTTTAGACAATCACAGAAAACAAAATAATACCTACTTGTGAATATTTTGAATAAAAAGGAAATGTATTGATTAACGATAGAAATGTAGTAACTCTGTAATTAGGGCTGCGGAATGAATTGCAAATAACTAATCATATATATGGAAATTATCAGCCCTCCCAATAAACTTAAAAAGGTAACAGCGATTCCTCTCCATTAAATTGTTAAGCCCGGCTTCACATATAGAAGACACGCCATGGATATAGTAAACATGCATAAACAATATTGAAAATAAGCACTAAAATGGCTGCCACGATGAACTTTACAACTTTGTTTTTTTTAATAAATAAATATAAAGAAGTAATAAGTTTTATAAAAGCCATGGGGGCCAAAACATACATTAATAAAAAAATAAGAATAAGCGAAATTAACTCACCAGTTTCACCTTGTCCAATTGGAATGCCATTTAGCCAATCAAACGATGGTGGTAATAAAAGGACAAACAATTGTGTCGTTGAATATTTTCTGATCAGTTGTTTTTGATTTACGTTAATTTTGTCTTTCATCATTGGCTTAACACTTAATATATAGAATCTGCATTTTTTGGACTTTTTGTAATTATCACGAAAAAACCCTTGAAATAATCAAGAAGCTTTTGAACCCACCTTATTCCTGATTAAAAAGTATAAACCATTGTATAAATGCCGGGCAAAAAAATATTACTCATTAACAATTAAAATCTTCAATTCCATATGGGAGTTTGGCTTGAGTAGTATAGAGAAGAGTCAATGATTCAGAATGACTCAAAGGGCTAGGATCAGATTATGTTATCTTGAGTGACTAACTGTCCCTATTTATCAGATAGATGTTTTATAGCCAAGTCCACTCTAGCCCAGCAAGTAGCATGACTTGGAGGATAATCTCGGTCATAACCTTCCCCGCTCAACTCTCTGCTACCAAGGCGGTCTCTAAATTGATGTAGCATATCAAGAATATTATTATCACCCAACATGCTCAAGGTTTCTAATAGTTGTGCAATTAATCGCATACGTCTATAGCTACTAACAAATACAGTGGTGTTATAAGGTTCTGAAATGAGGTAGCTCTCGCTATAACTTTCGGACATTGTTGCTTTTAAATGAATTTCAAGTGGTTCAACTACGGATTGGTCTCCAATTGCCCCTAAGGCACGAATTGCAGTTTCAGTATAATTGGCAATCGAATTAAGTGATCCTTGAAATGCATTAGCGTCATCAAACCTATTTGGATTGGCTGTGTATTTACTAGTAGCAATTTCCAGAATATCATTAATGCATTCAGTATCCTTGAATTTCCCTGTTGCTTCTAGTGCCATGCTTCGGAAAAACTTGGGTAAATTTCCTTTCAAAATCTCACGAATCAGCGGTAAAATACACCGATCATTATTGTCAACATGCTCCTGAAAAGCATTTCTCCATTCCACCCCATAATCTTTGTCACTCGATAGTTCTTCCAGAATCGATTTCATCAGATCGCTACTAAGGGTACTACAATACTGCTTAAGCAGCTTCCCAGGTTTACTACGCTCTTCAAGCTCAGCTTTCTCACGAGCAATTTCCTCTTCTCGCCTATGCTTGATACTGGGCAGTTCCTGACCTAATTCACGAGCAATTTCATCTCGCTCATATAATGGAAAGTAATGAGAATTGACAATGTATCTTAACCTATCATGTACGTAGTTTACATCTACCTCTTCGTACATTGACTTTATATTGTCACTAATCTGTTGATAAGTTTTAGCAGAATCAATCAAAACGTCTACAAACAGCGGGCATCTTGATACGTTTTTAAATATATATTTAATCACTTCTAGGCGAACATCCCCATTATGATGAAAAGTGAAAACCTTCAATCTTTTTAAGATAGAAGGATCAACTTCAGGCTGTTCGGAAGAGTAATTGTCAATTATCATATTCAGTTCCGACATAAAGGTAGCTCTTACACGTATATGCTCTGCTAATGTTTTCTGATCTTCCAGTTTCTTAACTGCTTCCAGTCGGACATACTCTGCAGAATCTGATCTGGCAATTTCTGCTAATGTGTTCTGATCTTCCAATTTTTTAACTGCTTCCAGTCGGACACCCAAAGCAGAATCTGATTTCGCAATTTTTGCTAATGTTTTCTGATCTTCCAGTTTTTTAACTGCTTTCAGTCGGACATACTCTGCAGAATCTGATTTCGCAATTTTCGTCAGAACAGACTGATCATTAAATTTCTTTAAAGCCTCTATCTTAAGATTGACGTCAGCATTAGATTTTATGATTTCTGCCAGAACAGACTGATCATCAAATTTCTTTAAAGCCTCTATCTTAAGATTGACGTCAGCATTAGATTTTATGATTTCTGCCAGAACAGACTGATCATCAAATTTCCTTAAAGCCGCTATCTTAAGATTGACGTCAGCATTAGATTTTATGATTTCTGCCAGAACAGACTGATCATCAAATTTCCTTAAAGCCGCTATCTTAAGAT
>PJEL010000756.1_pt1 | contig 36504 bp, 26 predicted proteins | sample 1853271 | NCBI WGS metagenome assembly PJEL01 (sample SAMN08108733, study PRJNA415343) | Invertebrate metagenome, whole genome shotgun sequencing project. | host: Globobulimina | place: Sweden: Gullmar Fjord | collected 2015-08
TTGAGATATGTTGCTGACTTGGGGTACACATACCCTGATTTGATGGAGGCTGATTTACAGGGATTGAGCTCTTCAGAGTTTGAAAAACAAATTTTGAAGTATTACAAACCAGATAAAGAAGAAAGCTTTACAATTCTCTGGTATTTGGGACTGAAGGATGTCACAGCAACGCAGCTTCCCGGTGCTTTTAGCATTCATGTTTTCATCAATCCTGATGAGGTTCCTACGGTGTCCACCCCATTGCAGGACAATCAAAATTACTGTGGATCTACAGATTTTAGTTCTGGTCAAACAACTGTGGTTCAGAAGTTTGATGGTCAAGTTTCTCTCACCAAGTGCTTTTCAAAACTGAATTTAACAAAATATCCAGTCATTGGAAATCCGAGCACAGCAAATATCACAGAGGCACTGGCGACAATGGCAGGATATCCACTTCTTTATTCAGATCTGTATTATGTGATTGAAGGATTCGATGGATCAGATTTCACTGATTACGTCAAGATGCCAGATAACACAATTTTCTACGTCTATGAGCAGGGAGATGACAAATACAGAGGCTCGGTTCCAAAGACACCCGGTGTGATTGGGTAGATTGTTTGTGTTTCACACATCATTATGTGTGAATCATTCTATATGCATTTTGTCACCAGAACGAAGTTGTATTCCATATGAATACAAAGATTGATATATTGAAACATTCAAACAAGTTGTTCCATCCATGAATGTAAAATTGCAACCCAGGTTTGGTTACGATTGTGCTTGCTTTGCACATTTGCATTTGAGATGCAAACTCCTGGGATGAACATTAAAATGCTGTGGAGGACTGCATGCAGCCTTTGCTCACTCATCATCTCTACGAAAGGGCAGAAATCTCTCTAGCAACTTGCTAGTAGCAAGACCTCCCGACCCCGATTTAATACATAGGTATTATACCCTTGTATGGTAATATTCGTATTAAAATTTATATATAATGTTTGAAGCACAGGTATGTGGATGGAAATATTGATGACCTTGTTGATGGGTACCCAACTGTCTGATAACGACCACGAATGTGCTACCAATGTGTAGGTACAGTTGGAGCATTCTGACCCTGGAGGGAGGGTTAGTAAGCTTCAAAAGATGAAGCATACTATAATTAATGCATTCTATGAGTCAGATGTTCCGATATTGACGATAGAAGTGAAACCTCGACCCATTCGTATTCCGATCTCAAAGCCGTTGAGCCTCTACGCAAAGAGAATCGCGAGTCACGGTCAGCTGGGTTTCACGCTTCATAAATTTAAAATGAATCCTTGGGATAGATCGTATAAAGTTCTTCAGGTTCATATTACGACAGAGAATAAGGATGCGCTGGAACGACTGTGTGGGAGCATCGTACAATCGCTTGGTGGTCTTGCCTCGGGAGGACGAGCGTTACAACCATCCACCGTAGGTAATTCTTTAAAGGTAAGTCCTGTTAGACGTAAGAGTACCGTAGCTGATGGATACTCCAATCGCCCAAGGAATGATGAAGATTTACCACAGCTCTCTGAAGAACAGCGACAGGTCTTTGACCTGGTGGTGACGAAGAAAAAGTCTATATTCTTCACTGGATCAGCTGGAACAGGAAAGTCTCTGCTGTTGAAACATATTGTCAGAGCTCTTCCTGTATCTAGTACTGCGGTGACGGGAACAACGGGTCTCTCGGGGAGTTTGTTGGGTGGGTCAACGATTCATGCTTTTGCTGGGGTGGGGCGAGGTGACGGGGATATTGATGTGATTCTACGGTATGCTCGTCGTCCTGATACAGCGTTTCGGTGGAGGCAGCTATCCACATTGATCATTGATGAAATATCCATGATGGATGGGACGTTTTTCGATGTACTAGAGCTCGTAGCAAGGAAAATACGGGGTACTAGTAGACCTTTTGGGGGCATACAGTTGGTCATTTGTGGAGATTTCCATCAGTTGCCGCCTGTAGCCAAGAAGGGTCCTTCGACACGGACGTTTTGTTTCGAGTCGCGGGCATGGGCATCATGTATTCACCATTGTATTGAATTGAAGCACGTTTTCCGACAATCAGATTTATACTTTGTTGATGTGTTGGGAGAGGTGAGAAGGGGTGCTCTGAGCCATGTTGATCTCTTGGACAAGCTGAGCACATGCTGTAGACCTCTCAATGTGGAGGATGGTATTCTGCCTACGAAAATCTTTACCCATCGGGTGGATGTCGATTCTATCAATACAAAAGAATTGGAATCACTTTCTGGAAGTTCATCTGTGTATCATGCTCGAGATAGTGGGGATGCAAGCATTCTTGATTCAAGCTGTCCTGCACCTAGGGTAGTTCATCTCAAAGTTGGGGCACAGGTGATGCTGACCAGGAACATTAGCAGCAGGAAGGGACTTGTGAATGGTTCAAGAGGGGTCGTAGAAAAGATTAGTAGTACCGGTCTGCCCTATGTGAGATTTGCATCTCAAACGAGTGATGAATCTGTGTTGATTCAGAGGGAGCTTTGGAACATCCATGTTGGAAGCAGAGTTGTTGCAACGAGGACTCAGGTGCCTCTTGTCCTTGCGTATGCCATCACGGTACATAAAAGTCAGGGAATGTCTCTTGATAAGGTTGAAATTTCTTTAGAACGTGCGTTTGAAACAGGAATGGCGTACGTTGCCTTGAGTAGGGCCAAGACAATGGAGGGACTGAGAATATGTGGTTCAGTTGCCCAGGAGAGTCTTCGGGCCGACCCCAAGGTCCTCGCATTTTATCAATCAACAGAATTCTTCTGATATTTATTATTATTGTTACAAGACAAGATTCTACTTCAAATTTCCAATGATTGCCTGTGTGAACTCTGTTGTTCCACTCTTTCCTCCAAGATCCATAGTAAGGTACTTGCCCTCTGCAATTGTTCCCAGGGTAGCATCTTCAATTCTATTTGCACACTCGTTCAAATTCAAGTGACGGAGCATCATGACACCGGAGAGGAGGAGGGCAGTTGGGTTTGCTGCATCCTTTCCAACAAGATCTGGTGCAGTTCCATGTACAGCCTCCATGAGGGCAAGTCCATTTGCACCAATGTTACCACTAGGTGTGAGACCCAGTCCACCAATCAATCCTGCACTCAAGTCTGAGATGATGTCACCATACAAATTTGGCATGACCATGACATCAAACTGGTTTGGATTTGAAACAAGCTGCATGCATGTGTTATCAACAATCATCTCTTCATATGTGATGTTAGGATACTTTTCCGCAACTTCTCTGCAGCATTTGATAAATAAACCATCCGCAAGTTTCATAATATTTGCCTTGTGCACTGCAGTCACCTTTTTGCGTCCATGTTCAGAGGCATATTTGAATGCAAACTCTGCAACACGGGTACTGGCAGTCTTTGTAATCACTTTAAGAGATTCAACAACGCCTGGAACTATCTCATGCTCCAAACCAGAGTATTCTCCCTCTGTGTTCTCACGGACAGTCACCAGGTTGACATCATCATAACGTGTTCTGTATCCTGGAATGGACAGGCAGGGACGAACATTGGCATACAACTGCAGCTCTTTACGAAGCGTCAGGTTTAAAGATCTGAATCCTTTTCCGATGGGTGTCGCCATTGGCCCCTTCAAACCAATTCTGTTTCGGAGCACAGAGTCCAGGTTTTCCCTTGTAATGAAACTGTTGGTCCTTGGGTCAACCTCCTTTCCAATGTGCTGCTCTTCCCATGCAATTGGCGCTTCAGCTGCCTTGAAGATTGCTTTTACGGATTCCGCAATCTCAGGTCCAATACCTGCGATGCACAGTTTCACACTGTCATTCTTGTGTGTTCGATGCAAGGGCATGCGCTGGCCATTCTCCGATGAACCCGAATACAACCATTTCATGAAACCATCATGATTTTATCACATTACAACGTACCATCACCAGGGAAAAGGGTGGCAGTTATCTGTTTACTCGCAGTGGCAAGGCATCTGGAATTGGAGCTCAAGAGTAGCTCATTCGTTCCACGAATAAGTCCTGATATTGCGGATTTTCTCATTGCAGTGTCAAATAGATTTCTGATGGAGATAAAAGGATGCATGAAAGGGTGGAAATCGACGGCATTATATCACCCTCCACCCAGAAATAGTGGAAACCAAATCGTAGCCCTAGTGTGGTCACATGGCCTAAAGAGAGGGCGATATCTACTACATCAGTCATATATATTCTTTCATTCATTCGATTAAATCAATTTATTTCATATCCATCATGTCAACCAACTTTGCTGATGCCCCAGCTGGTGACGCAGCCAAGGGAGCAAAAATCTTCAAGACAAAGTACGTACTATTCTCACATGCGATCAAGAATCGAGTTTTGGATTCTGATGTTTCTATATGTATGATGTAGATGCTCCCAGTGCCACGTTGCTGAGAAGGGAGGAGGTCACAAGCAGGGCCCAAACTTGGGAGGTTTGTTTGGAAGACACACTGGACAGGCCGAAGGATACTCCTACAGTAAGGCAAACAAGGATAAGGGTATTGTTTGGGGTGAGGATACCCTCTATGAGTACCTTTTGAATCCAAAGAAGTACATTCCAGGAACAAAGATGGTTTTCGCTGGTCTCAAGAAGGAGCAAGATCGTGCTGATATCATTGCCTACTTGAAGGACGCAACTGCTTAGAGTATTCTTTTTGTAAGTCTTACATTGTTTCTCAAAAAGGGTGAGCGAGAGCGTCGTGCAAGGACTGGCGTTGCTCTTCCAGCCCCAGGATTGGACGTTCTGTATATGCATGAGCATCCTCATCAAGGAATGCAAAGTCATTTCCATCATCATTTTCTTTCCTGCTCCGGAGATTCGGAGACAATTTGAGGCATATCACTCTACCATTCGATGTACCCACGAAAATGACTGGATGTTTATTGTGGAATCGAACAAATGTCAAGGATGCAGTTCCGCATACGCGTTGTTGACACAGCGGGACCTCTTTGCGTATTGCAAGATCGTACACATATACATTCCCCGTCTCTGTAGCTACCGCAAAAATTGTCGAAGATCTCAGGCTCCACTGCGCGTCCACGATGGGCTCACCTACGTCAATATCTAACAAGACCTTATCCAAAGCGGATGATTTCCACAAGGAGACTGACCAATCCAAGGAAGCAGCCATCATGTACTCGTCATCAAAAGGATTCACTGACACTGAATACACTGGTCCTTTGTGATATGAGTTCTTCACAATACTAGTATCACTGCAGGAAAGAAGGCCACCTTCCAGGGTCCCATATAGGTGGACTCCTGCTCCTTTGGCACTAGAACACACCATATTCAGAACGTGGTCTGATTCGATCCTATTCTGCAGGAAAACATACGGGTCATACTCGTGTTGTGAATTTTCTATTCCAATTATCCGAGATCCAGTCCGCTCCAGAACCTTGTCAGCAAATGTCCATACCCCTTCCATGCCATCCTGACCAATGGTCACCACCACATCAGGTGCATCTTCCCATCGAATGCTCCAAACAGGAAACACGTGGTGCATACCTATATCACTTTCTAATAGTGTCAAAGATGGATCATCATATGACCATACCGCTAACCCTCCGTCATGTAGTCCCATGGCAAGATATTGACCATCAGGGGAGAAGGACACACATGTCACAGTGGCCCGTGTACTGATCGTATGCCGAGGAAGATGCATGTCAAACATGGAGTATATACAAACACTCCCAGTAGTGAATTCATCATGGCTCAATGAACCTAGGCCCGCTGCAAAGATATTCCCATCTTTCCCAGGATGCCAACAAAAGCTCGTCACAGGTGTGCCCTTTTCACATACAGCCTCCCACAAGGGTAGCAGCGATCCATGTGTCGGTTGACAATCATCCACAGGATCATTCCATGACAAGAAATCTCGGTATGCTGCTGAATCATGGTTTTGAAATAACATCATGCCCAGTCGATGCATTGCATCCTGTGTTGACAGCCTCTCCTTTCCTCCCTTTTGCTGCATCTCCTCATCCTCATACGATGCTGCCTGGACACCAGATTCCTTCCATGACACATGCGATGCACTCACTTCCGCATCCAATGTCAATGGAGCACGTGTCCAAACCTTTTCAGACATTCTCAATGCAGGTGTCGGTTCTCTCTGCCGACCAATACCAATATGTTCCACAGATTCCACACCCTCCTCCACGAGTACCCCAACAAGTGAATCCTTATATCCATCATAGCGCAGATAATGATCATGAGTTGTCTTCTGTTCCTGAAGGAACGACCCAGCCACCACATGAATCCGTGTTGGTGCCTTGGTCAACACATCTTCCTCTTTCTTGACACAATGCTGCCGCTCTTCAGCTCCATCAGATATCATTATCTTCTTCAAACATATAGTTCTCAACAATCAGCAATGTACTGACGATATTCTACGTGTTTATAGAACAGAAACCATTGTCTTGTGTTGACCAAGATGTTGTCATTCTGGTCAACAACCATGCATGAGCAAAGTTACCAGTACATCCTCTTTTGCATATTGTATTATGTAATGGATTAAAAATTCATTTCATCATTTATATCCCAGACTGTCCTTGCCTTGTCATAGTTCGAGACCTCTGGCGAGAGAATTATAAGTTTGAATGACATGCGTCGTCACGCAATCTCTTCTGTGCAACGACTCGTAGGATGGGTATCGCAATCGACCCAAGTAGGTTCTTTAGAAGTGACACATCAATCGTATGAGTGTCTGCAGGCACCAGCCTGTCTGAGAACTTTTGCTGCTGTGAAAAAAAAGAAACCCACTCAACAGCAACCGTCTTCTTCTTCTTCTTCTTCTCCTTCTCAACAAGATATGGAACCTCCACCCCCTCCCCCACCTGGCATGTTTACTGTCGTATCAAGTATGATTGCTGGGGCAGGAGGAGCTGTATTGGTTGCTGGAATAGGGTATGTCTCTCTGCTGTTTGCATGGATACTATAGAGGTAGTAGAATACAATGACAAGACATCCGTGATGAATGTTGGATATGTATTAATGCAGATGTCTTGCAGTGTTTCAGATGGCTCTGTCAATATCAGAGCATGCAGGTAAAATACAAAAACAACACCCTACACTGTCAGAGTCAGTTGAAGACTAGTAGTTCCTTGTTGGTGATGATGGTGATGATGGTGATGCTGTCGTCACCAAATGCACTTTTAGTTTTAAGGGAGAGAGAGAGAGAGAGAGATCTAGAGAGAGAACAATGCAACAACCAGTTGTGGTACTGTTTGATGGAATGAAGTAATGCTGAAACCAGTAAGAGCACTCTTCCAGGCATGGACCAGATCCGTGATACGATGGGATCAATAGATGCCTTGGTGAGTAATCTGAACATTTCTAATAGAATCTATATTCAGTGAATCAAACGAGAAGATGGCACCGACACCTTTCTTTGATAGTATCGGAAAGACTGCACGAGGTACGTTGCGGAGTGTAACCTCTACGGGTTGATGACGGGAATGTTGTATTTATGTTCTTATAAAGATTTCATATGTTTTTGATCTGTCGGTTGGTGTATTGCTGCCCTACGACGTCGTTGTTGAATCTCCGTGGTTGTTGATGAATCTCCGTGGTTGGTGATGTTCACAATATCTGGACTGATTGGTGTCTGTGTTTGTATCGTGTAGATGTGCTCTATGGAGGTCGTGATGGTGTGTATCAATTCAACACCACGACAAGCTTGGCCACCAAAACTCAAGATGGCATGGACTTTGTCCTGAAGGCAAGCCAAAAGGAGGGTGGTTTTGTTCCCGAAGCAAAGGCAACCTACGACAACGCAAACTTCAAGATTGTGACGTCTTTGGCTCAAGCAAGTGGGAAAGTTGGTCTCGCCTTGACTGGAAAGAAAGTCATTCCCGGGTTGAATGTGACCTTGTCTGGATCTCTTCCTGACGCAAACTCTGGCAAACTGGCCGTTGAGTATGTTCCCGTGGATTCTGTGGCAGTTAAAGCTGCAACATCATTGTCTGCATCTCCTGCTATGGATGTGTCTATCGCAACGAGTCTTGATGTCAAGGGCAGGGATTTGGTTGTTGGTGGACAGGGAGGATATGACGCTGCCAAGGGTATGGTGACGTCCTGGAAGGTTGGATTTGGATATGCTGCCCATGATTACCAGGTTGCTTCTACATTGAATGATAAAAAGGATGTATCTGCATTGGTAGCGCACACTGTGAGCCCAGATGTGACTGTTGGTGCAGAAATTGTCAGAAACTTGGAGTCTTCAGAGACTTCCATGACTGCTGGTATTGCCCGTACCTTGCCTTCTGGAGCCCTTCAGAAGGTCAAGGTGCAACATACCGGTGTTGTTTCTATCCTTCATGAGACTGCTCTTGATGGAAAGAATAAGGTGGCTCTGTCTGGACAATTTGATGCAAAGGATTTGACCAAGGCTCCAAAGTATGGAGTTGCTCTTGACTTCAAGTATTAATTGATCTGCGCATCACTGAATGCGAAAGTCACTGTGGTAAGAGATCTAGTCGAAGAAACGACTGCACGTTTCTTCAAGTACTGACACGAGTGTCTGATTATTTTGTGACCATGGCAATGGATGTAATATGATGTTGTCGCGCCAACGCAACCAGATATACACTCGCTCTTGTCCATTTTTGACTATAATGTAAAGTTATTTTCTACATGATTGTACTGGACCTGCTCGATCGTGTGTGCTTTCACTGACTCGAGACTGTAAGGCCATTGGCAGTCCTCGATACTTCTGCAAGGCTCCACGTGGATAGAACTTGAGGATTGTGTTTTAGTATAATTTCATAGGGATAATGCAGGCCTAGTTCCTCTGGATGGTTGTAAACATGTCTACCCAGGATAATTCGAATCATGGGCAGAGAGGCGGTGGCCATCCCATGGGCTACAAAGAGGAAGGAAATAAAGATTCCTTTGATGTAAAACATGTCAAAGAGGAGGATGAACTTGGCGGCGATGCTGGTGATTTTCAGTATGCTGTGTCTCTTCAGGAGGAGTTGGCTCGGCCGACCAGGAGGAAGCAGTCTGCTGTGGTGTATCACGATCATGTGGATTCGTTTGATGATGGTGATGGTGACTATGAGGAGCAAGATAAGACGACGAGGGTGAAACTCAAGGTAAACTCTGTTCCATCAACAAGCAGGACCTCCAGGGCAACAGAATATGCTGATAGCCAAAGCATTCAGTTTGAAGAGGATTCGGATGATGAAGAGGCTCTTCGACAAGCTGAGCTGGCGAAGAAACGTAGAATGGTTGCTCCGATTATGTTGCCTGAGGAAGAGCTGGCTGCCATGGATGATGAGGTTGAGATGGTGATCAATCACAGGACCGAGCCAGATGCTCACCAAAATGAAGGGGAATATAATAAAATTCCATTGTCAGGGAATGAGGCTTGGAAACACTGGCAGTTCTATGTTAAATGGGCTCGCACATCTCATATCCATAACTCGTGGGATTCCTACCAGACTCTCTCCATGCTTGGAGGATTCAAGAGAGTTCTCAATTACTGTAAGAGAGTCGATGCAATGAACGTACGGAAAGCGAGCATGACTGTGGAGGAAAAAGAAGAAGTAGAATGGAGAGAAAATATGGAACAAGAGCTGTTGGAGGAACATAAACAAATTGAAAGGGTCTTTGGAGAGAGATTGCATCATGGTGTGGTACAATATTTGGTCAAGTGGAAAGGCTTGCCTTATGGTGATGCTACATGGGAAACCAAAGATGATATGCTCAAAATACATGGAAATGATATGATCGAGGCATTTCAGGTGAGGGAACAGCATTCGATGGAACCCAAACAAACTGTTGACATTGCACGGAGGAATTTTATTGCTAGTGGGCATGTTGCCCTGGCTGAGCAACCAGAATATCTTAAATGTGGCACACTCAGAGATTATCAGCTAGCAGGATTAAATTGGATGGTATATAATTGGTCACGTGGGGTGAATGGCATTTTGGCGGATGAGATGGGTCTGGGTAAGACTATCCAATGTGCCAGTTTTGTTGGGTATTTATCTGAAATCCAAAACATTGGTCAACCAATGCTGGTGGTAGTACCATTGTCGACGGTTCCGAATTGGGCTAAAGAGTTTGCAAAGTGGATTCCAGATGTAAATGCGTTGGTGTATGTGGGTAATAGCGCTTCGAGGGAAGTTATCAGGCACTTTGAGTTTCCTACTGTTACTTCTGTTCCTGGCCGCCAGGCCAAATTCGATGCCCTCATCACGACATACGAGATGGTGCTGAAGGATTCCACAATCCTGAGAGATTTAAAATGGAGTGCTTTGATTGTAGATGAAGCACATAGACTCAAAAATACAGAGGCAGCTTTATATAAGGAATTGTGTCAGTGGCCATTCAAATCAAAATTGCTCGTCACCGGTACACCATTGCAGAACAATATAAAAGAGCTCTGGGCGCTTTTGCATTTCTTGCATCCTAACAAATTTCCATCCTCAGATTCATTTGAGGAGACGTATGATCTGAAAGATCCCGCTGGCGTGGAGAGGCTGCACAATGTTTTGAGACCACACTTGCTTCGAAGAGTCATCAAGGATGTTGAGAAGAGTCTTCCTCCCAAGCGTGAGCGTATCCTGAGGGTGCCTATGACCCCGCTACAAAAGCAATACTACAAATGGATACTGACGAGGAACTTTACTCAGTTGAATAAGAATTCCAAGGGATCCCAGATTAAACTTCTCAATATCATTGTGGATCTGAAGAAATGTTGCAACCACCCATTCTTGTTTGAAAGTGCGCGAGAAAACTATCAAGCAACGACGGGGAAATCCGAAGATATTATATCAAACTTGGTAGTGACATCAGGAAAGATGGTATTATTGGACAAGTTGCTAGGACGACTTAAAGAGACTGGCCATAGGGTATTGATTTTCTCACAAATGGTGAGAGTTTTGGACATTATTAGTGAATACATGAATCGAAAGGGCTATCGCCACCAAAGACTTGATGGTTCTACTCCTTCTCACAAACGTCATCAGGCAATGGATAGATTCAATGCTCCAGATTCGCAAGACTTTGCGTTTTTATTGTCCACACGTGCCGGTGGGTTAGGAATCAACCTTGCTACTGCTGATACTGTATTGCTTTTTGACTCTGACTGGAATCCACAGAACGACCTTCAGGCCATGGCAAGAGCCCATAGGATTGGTCAAAAAGATTCGGTCAATATATACAGATTTGTCACCGGTGGTTCTGTTGAAGAAGATATATTAGAAAGGGCAAAGAGTAAAATGATTCTTGACCACCTTGTCATTCAAAAGATGGATACCTCTGGGCGCACTGTCTTGGGAAAGAACTCTGACTCAGCGGCAGGGGCTAAGATTTTCAAGAAAGAGGAACTTGCTGAAATTTTGAAATTTGGTGCGGAGGAATTGTTCAAAGAAGCCCCTGGTGAAGAAAATGCAGGAGAGAAGAAGGATGGCACACTCATGACTGATGAGGATCTGGATGGCATTCTGGCCAGAGCAGAGGAAATTGAACACGTGAATGATCAGGGCACACAAGGTTCTGCATCAGACTTACTATCTTCTTTCAAGGTAGCAACATTCAAGGGTGATGATGACGATGCTGCTTTCTGGGATCGCCTGATACCTGAGAATATGAGGCCCCAGGAGAAGGAGGAAGTTCTGACAGATCCTGGAATCAGGCAAGCTCGTCTAAAGGCAATGGAGAATAGTTCGGAGGCTGACGGATTGAACAAAGTTCTAAAACTTACAACAAAGAAGAAGAAAGCCATCAACAAAGATATGCCAGGGCCACCAATCCCTGGTGCAGAGTTGAGGATTGACAAATGGCCACAAGCAGTGGATGAGGAGGGACGACTTGTTGCTGACGAGTCATCACCAAGGCCCCAAAACTTCCCTCATACTCTAAGTAAGAGAGATGCCATGCAATTTATGAAATCCTTCAAGAGGCATCCTCACGTCTTCAAACTCAAAGAACTTGCAAACTTTGCTGGTGGAACCTTGGCTACTTTGGATATTGGCCCCCTGCAAGCACTTTGGTACGGTTTACTCCGAGGGTGTGAGAAAGCTGTTGATTCATTCCAGAAGAAGAATATCGGAAAGGAGTTTGAAAGGCCAGCGTCAGGCCCTGGATCTCGAGCCAAAGGACCAGAGCCCCATTTGGACTTCTTTGGAGTTGATGTCAGGGCAAACGAGATTCTGTCACTTGCCAGGCAGATGAAAATTCTTGATGAGAAAGTTCTATCAAAACTGCAAGAAGAGGGTCTCGGAAAAGAGGCCCGAATGACTGCCATATTTAAACTCGATGCGAATGAAGCCCCTCCCATTACTGCATGGATGAGAGGGTCTGGATGGACCATTGAGGATGATTCCAATCTCCTCATTGGTGCTTACCGGTATGGCATTGGAGATTGGGAAAGAATCTACAATGAAAATTCATTAGGACTTTCGGATAAGATATTTGCTGCAATTGATCAGGGAAGCACGTCATCAGATGCAATGCCAAAAGCATCCCATCTAGAGACTCGTGTGTATGGCATTCTGAGGCAACTGGAAAAGTCAAAGACGAGTGTATCATTAAAGCGTAAAAGGCAAGAATCAAAAGCTACTGAAAGTCGTAAAAATGCTGATCAGAAAATTGCTTCGATGCTAGGAGACGATACCATTGTTATTATTCGAAAGTTGAGAACCCTCCAGAGAAGAGGGTCCAAGATGGATGTGTCAACCCTTGTGAATAAAACACGAAAATATTTGGAGCTCATTGGAGGGAAAATTGATTCAGTTTGCAACACGAATAAATCCAGGACCAAATACTGGGATTTTGTGAGTCGTGCATCAGAAAATAGTATGGATGCAGACAAATTAATGCAAGTTTATTTGAAGTTGTTAGCAGACAAAGAAGATGCTCCTTAACTAATCCTGTAATATTTATGACAAGCTTATAGATGGATCATCAGAGAGGAATGCTTCCACAATTTGTTTGGCCGCTTTTGGTCCCACCCTTCTACCATTGCTTGAAATCATGTTTCCCAAAAAATGCATCTTCTCCTCTCTTGACCTAGAAGGTTCCTCCAGAAACTCATACAGGCCGGAAAAGTTGGTGAACTTGTTCACTAACGCATGTGCAGCGGCAGGGACAACAGCAGACAAAGCCATAAGAGCTTTCAAGGGATAAATCATCTCTTCTCTACGAAGGGGCTCCTTGGTAAGCAACTGGTTGAGAGCTGATGATGCCGTCCTTCCTCTGGCTTTGCCAGCAATATATTTTCCAGCGTATCCCATATCAAGATGTCGGATGGAAATCGCTTTTGTCACTGACAAAACATGGCTGGCAGCTTCTTCAACACTGTGAGCATCAAATATCTCCACGTGAGGCCTACAAATAGACAGGTCCATCAGAGACTGACGAATATCTTCTGCACAAAACTCTGGATCTCTCCCTCGACTCATTGCATCCTTATGGTCTTTCAACTCTTTCTCGCGTATTGCTGGATCTAACCTATACACTAGAATACTCAATCTAAATTGAGAAACGTCTGTAAAATGCTCTGAGAGTGAATCTACCATTCCCTCAACCTGACCATTCTCAATCCATTCCACCAACATCCCCCCTTCCACACAAACCATCACGTAAGGCTGCTGTTCAGTATCAAAGCATTCTGCATTCTCTTTTGATGGTATTTTTCTATTCCATGTAATATATGGATACGGGTATTCACCATGCCTGTCAACCCGATACGATATCCGCTCATGCTCTGCTTTTTCTGCAGTCTGCTGGAACGCCTGACCTATACCCAGCCCGAGAGGTTGCATCATCACATCAGGACTCATCACAGCTTCAATAAACTTCAGCACATGCTTTTCACTCTCAAACTGCTTTTGTATGTGTTTCATTGCACGGCTCTCTGCTGTGCCAACTGGAGCTTTCTTCTTCTTCTTTGGCAACGGGGCAGTCGACTCTTCCTCGCCAACAGCAGAACACGAAGCCTTTGATCCACGCTGTTGTGACATGTCAACATCGGGTACAGGTTCTTTCTTCCTCACAAGGCCTTGATTCAACTGTTTCCTCATATCAAGTAAGCGTTTGAGAGACTTTGTTCTGGTTTCCAACTCATTCAACAAGGCATTTTCTCGACGATTCTCTTCGTTTCGTTCTTCATCTTCAATAATAAGATTTCCTTTTTCAGGTGACGATGGTATACAAATGTATTCAGTTTGCGTGACAGGACTGACAGTGTCGTTGTCCAACTGACTCAGATCCAACACCTCGGGAGAGGCTGGTTCCTCTTGAGTTAGATCAATCATGTTTATTTTATAAAATAACCCAATGCGTATGATTTGTTTGTTTGTGCGAGGATCTCCCTGTTTTGAACTGAGCACTCGGTTCAAAAAAAAAAATCCCGGGTGTTGGACTACAAATCGTCAAAAAGCCCTAAAAAAGTCATTAAAAAATCTTCGATACGCAAAAATAAACAATGTTTACATTGTACAAACAAAACATACGATATGAGAGATACTGATCACTCATGAGTGCCTGACACGATGGTTCGCGTTTGGGGAAGGGGTCCTCGTTTCTTCAGCACCCAAAGAGGGCCACGACACTGGCTTGATTCTTTTGATGGACTTTCTGACATGCTAGAGAGAACCATGAGAATGTGGTGGTTTAAGAGTTTGGTGGAATCACGATGTAGGCCAGGGTCTGATCTGGAAGGAGTGGACAAGGTGGCACTCCGCCAGTCACTTGAAGACTCGTTTCAGGGGTATATGAAAAAGTATGCCGCATCATCGGAATCGAGAACAAAGATGCATGTATCGTGTGCATGCCTTGTGTTGGCAACTCATGCAAGCCTGTCTCCTGTCGTGCGTGGACACAATGCTGATGAACGCATCATGGAAATCATTCAAGAGCACCATGGGTCAAAAAGCAAGCCTTTATTACAGTACGTAGGTGGCTTTCCCTTGTATCCCTATACTCTTCATTGTTAACAGTATACTGTGTATCAACTAATTTGAATACTATATTCAGGACTGTGCTCTTGTGGACCTCCATGTTGACCAGCTACAAGGCCATGCAGCACCGCCTAAGATACATACAATTGGACTATGGACGAGATGGTGCTGACTCGGGTTTTATCTCTACACTAAAACGCGAGGATCGTATGTCTACTTTACGAATACACAAATGCCTGTACGAGGGTATTTTCAGGGCAGAGGGCAAAAGCTTCTTGCTTAGAGGTACCTGCTGTGAAGCTGACGAGTTTTGGCTGTCATCAACGTCGTCCAGATCCTTCACAGGAGGATTGGCCAGCTCAAAAGCACGTGGAGATCCAGAATGCGTCTTTTATGTCGCGAAAAAGTGATCCACTGCCTACTTGCCCACAGATTTATTGTCATAGTCATGTTCTAGGTGTTGTTTCTTTATTCTTTCCACTTCTTCGTCTAGGTTGAACCTTTTGGCCCGCTGCTTTTCAACAGGAGAATGATCGTCAACATATAATTGGCGGGCTTCTTGAATATCTATGCGAGACTGTACAAAATGAGACAGGGAGAGCCAGCCACCCACTGTCACCAAAACCATAGGAAGGCCCTTTTGAATAAAGATGCCTCCCCTCATTGTATTCGAGCCATGATTTTTTTCCAGAAACTTTGTCTATCTGTTATGCTATACTATTTTCTTTGTATTTCTTCTTCCCAAGGCGCATGAAAATGAAATCCATACAAGAATTCGTTCGAATTTTACAGGGTGCTAAAAAATCTCATCTAGATTTTGGGTTGTCTGGCGTCAACAAAAATCAGCATCTACATCAGCACAAATGCTCCGATCGAGTGGTATAGAGAATATTTCATATAGTATCAATCATTTGTGATCAATTTATTGACATTTGTCTCGAATACAAGGCTCAGGTTGAAATACAATGCTCGACATTAATCTGTTCAGGGCAGGTGAGTTGGCGGCTCTTATTCTTTTCATAAATGCATGAATGAAATTAGAGATGTCATATAATTCCATTCTAAATGCAGACAAGGGAGGTGATCCTGAAATTGTCAAGAAATCTCAGCGGGAACGCTTTGCGGACGAAGGCTTGGTAGACAAAGTTTTGGAGTTGGACTCCAAATGGCGCCAGGCGAGGGGGGATTTGGACACAATGAAGATGGACTTCAACTCATTGAATAATGAAATAAAGAAACTTCGAATTGCCAAGGAAGACGCGACGGAATTGATGGAGAAAAGCAAAACTATGAAGGTCAAGATTAAAGAAGCAGAGGCCAGTTTGGTGGAGCTTGAGGAGGAATGTCAGCAAGCCATTGGTCCGATTGGTAATATTGTGCATAGTTCTGTTCCAATTAGTGACGATGAGGCGAATAATGTTGTTGTTAGGGCAGTTGGAGAGCTCAGAAAGCCACAGGATCTTGGTGATGGAAAGAAAGAAAAGTTGTACAACCATGTCGATCTGGTTCAACTTTTGGACATTGCTGAACTTGAACGTGGAACTGCAGTTGCCGGAAGCAGAGGATATTATCTGAAAAACGAAGGTGTTTTGTTGAACCAGGCATTAATCAACTATGGTCTGCAGTTTGCTTCTCGCAGGGGATTTGCTCCAGTTCATACCCCATTCTTCATGCAAAAGCCAGTCATGGCACAGTGTGCCCAGTTGAGTCAATTCGATGAAGAATTATACAAAGTGACCGGAGAAGGCGAAGAGAAATATCTGATTGCTACAGCTGAACAGACATTATGTGCCATGCATAGGGGGGAGTGGTTTGAGAAGCAACAACTTCCAATTAAATATATTGGATATAGTACATGCTTCCGAAAAGAGGCCGGATCTCATGGGAGAGATACTTTGGGTATCTTTAGAGTCCATCAATTCGAGAAAGTCGAGCAGTTTGCCATCACATCACCACATGACGACGAATCATGGAAAATGCTTGACGAAATGATTTGCAACTCTGAAGACTTTTACAGATCTCTTGGCATTTCGTATCAGGTCGTCAATATTGTGTCTGGAGAATTAAACAATGCTGCTGCCAAAAAGTATGACCTTGAGGCATGGTTCCCAGCATCAGCTACATTCAGAGAACTGGTGTCCTGCTCAAACTGCACAGATTATCAATCACGCCGCCTTGATATCCGTATGCGTGCACCAAAGGTGCCAGGCGTTGAACCCAAGAAAGAATATGTACATATGCTCAACTCTACTCTGTCTGCAACAGAACGTACGTTGTGTTGTGTTTTGGAAAACTGGCAAGAGGAGGGAGGTGTCCGGGTTCCAGAGGCATTGAGGCCCTTCATGATGGGATTGGAGTTCATTCCATTCAGAAAGCAGTTTGATAGCAAGGGCAAGCTTGTTGATGTTCCAAATGCATCCAAAGGTATCTGCTTCGAAGGACAGACACGGAAGGATTTGTCGGTGGATAGTATGAGTATTGCCTAGACCAATATTTTTACAAAAAAAAACAACTGTAATTAATTGCCACGCAGACATTGCATCGATGATGGCGCTGCATAGCGTAGTATACATCCAAAAATACATATGTAAAGTTCACGAGCGATGTTTCAAGTCGTGAATACGTCTTTTGTCAGAAGACCTCTTCAACCCAAGGGCAATCAGATGGTCACCTTCCTGTTCTTCAAAGTCTGCCATGAGTTCTACCCAGTCTTGAACATTTTCAAGCTCATCTGCCTCTTCAGGTGACAATGCGATCTACAATGATACGGAGTATGCCACGTCAACAGCAACTGCATCTAGATTGCCATCACCATCATATAAGTAAGAACACGTACGTCGTCGCATTCCTGAGAAAATGGGTCTTCCGGTAACGGAATAGCAATAGACTTTGATTTAAAGCCAATTCCGAAACCGGAGTCGGCCTCAAGCCCTAGGGTACGAGAAGTGCTCCAACGAGGTTGGAATTCCTCCGCTTTTGGATTAAGGGGCATATTAAGGGTCAACAAACAACTCGAATAAATTAGAGATAGATTAAAAATGGTTTACTTCAAATAGAAATGATTTCCAAGGCAATATTTTCAGACATTGTAAATGTGTCACCGAGGTTTTCTGTTTCTCTTGACCCCAGACAGGGTTCCATGCTCACCTCTTGCTCTTTTTCTTCTTGGTCTTCTTGGAATCGCCAGCTGTCTCATCTCGTTGTTTCCTTCCTTTCTTCTTCTTCTCTTTTGTATCCTTTGAGGAAACCTTGACACTAATGAGACCTCCAGGTGTCAATTCAGCACCAGTGGCTGCCTTGGCAACATCTTCTGCTGTGCCCTTTATTGCATACTGCTCGAGATTGCCGAGCTCTTTCTCTGATAAGGCTTGTGCCTTATAGTTTTCATACTCTTTCTGAATCTCTGCGGCACCCTCCTCAAGATCCTCATCCACCCCTACAGCATAGGGCTTTAGCAATGATGTTGCAGCCTTCAGTTCCTTCCTGGCAGGGAGTTTCCTTGCAATCTGGGCCTGCTTTCCAGCGTGTAAATGTGCATGAAGTTTCCTGATGGATTTTGAGAAAAGTGCTAAAATTTGAGATGCGGGTAACCCGAGATCCTGTGCTATATCATCCACAGTTTTGCACTGAAGACCAAGGGTCAACAAAATAGCAGCTTGACTGTATGAAAGGGTTGCCGGAATATGTCCCGAAAAATAGGCTCGGGCAAGTGAAGGTAAAAGATCAAGAATGAGATGATGATCAACTAGATTTGAAGAGTATGCCTGTAGGCGCTTCATGTCGTATGGAGATAAGGGCTTCCCATCTGGCCTCAAGACATGCTTGATTGCCTCCATTTTTGACTCGGCATCTGCATCAGGATATCGAATACGAAGATCCAATATCGTCAAGCACAATGCTGCTCCAAAGTTTCTAAACCTTCCTGCTAATAAGGCTTGGAATCTAAGTCTGAAATCAACTACAAATGGATCAAGCCATTTCTCTGATGACACATCATCAGATTTTAAAGCATGAAGCATGAGGATCGTATGCTCACCTGTTACCTCGCTGGGTGTTTGCCTCAAATACATTGGTAAATACCCATTCTTCTTCCAAAAATTATAGAGCTCCTGAGTTAAACCAAATGATGTACCGAGATAGTGTAGAGGCTCTGGAGTCCTATGAGGAAGATCTGTGAGAAGTGGGGGCAGATTGGACCTGGGGCCAAGGGATTCAGACAATAACACACGTTCTCCAACAGCATGCTGCTCTCTAGAATCTACTTTCGGCATTTCAACGTCTTCATCTTCACTCAAAGCTGCAATGTCACCCTCGAAGTAGCTTTTCAATAGGGCCACAGCTCTCGAGCCATACCCAGCCCTTGGAATCTCTGGGTGCACAGCAATACGTACTATCCGAGCACCTGATAATCCAGGAAACTCAGCATCCTGGAATTGTTGTCCGATAGTCCACGGGAGCAAATCCCCTTGGGGAAGTTGTCCCGCCGCTAGGCTAGATTTTGCAGACTTTTTGGATACAGAACCTTCAAGGGCTATTTGCACGACTGCTAGGACATCTGGCAGCGATGCTTGAGACTCGTCAACAGGTCCTAGTAACACGTACAATTGATGGGCAGGAGCATCTGCCAGTAGTAGTAAATCATTTGGGGTGTTTCTGTAGTGTGATGACACATATAGAGACATTACCCTTTGCAAGAAAGCTTCAGACGCTGCATGTCCACTGAACAATGTATCTCTTTCAACAAAATACAAGTCACATTCTTCTGGGTGAGGCAGACGAGACGGGACAGGTGGAATATACTCAGCCGCATCCAGGCATAGAAGTTTGTTCAACCAAGACTCTATCACATCCCCTGGAGAATATCTGATGGGTTCCTGAAGAATAATCTCCCGGAATGTTCGACCACCTGATGAGCCATCTATTCCCTTGTCACTCTTTGCTTCAACCTTTGCACCTTGTGCTCTAAGTTGTTGGATAAGTTTGAGACTAAGTGATCTACCAGTTCCTTCGTATCCATTCACAGTAGAGCAAAGGAATATGAGGTATGGACCAAGCATATTTTTGACAATAGGCAGCGGGATGGCAGCAGCTTCATCGATTACCAGCAGTTCTGCCTGGGCAAGCTTTGCATAATGCTGCGGTTGAATATACTGAACAGTTTGCCTGTGAGACCTATACACATTGACACGCACAATTGCCTTGCCAAATGCAGGGTTTGTGCTCTCAACAAGGTCATAATCCAAGTGCTCCTTGTAGTCCAAGTCATCCAGCCCTTTAAAGATGAAGTCAAAGAGAGTTCTCAGATTTTCCGGAGATGGAGCCGTCACAAAAATGTTTGAATATCCTAGAGCCAGTGCTCCAGCTATGGCGAGGCCTAGGGATGCAGATTTTCCTCGTCCACGAGCAGCTGTCAGCGCAACTGTGCTTCTGAGTGTCTTCTCAGAAGCTGCATCTAAGAATGACACGACAGCTTTGCCTTGATCTAACGTCTTGCATCGGGATACAAGAGCTCCTGCTGGGTGAACATCGGTCAAACTATCTTGAAGCTCTTTTAGCTCTGCAGTAGCTACCATCCCCTCTGTTTCAATTGCAAGACTGCCATCTGGATTGGTTGGGACTGGCTTGATTGCTCTGATGTGCGAACTTGTGGGAAGCACATTCAACTCATCATCCATTAGAATACATGACGAACATTTTGATAAAGAAAGAACAAGCCTTTCGTTGAATCGTGGGACCACCTTCTGATGAGATTCTGTTCTCAGCCTGGCATGGACATCCATTGTCAGGGAGTACAATTGTGTCAAGGAGTCCAACGATGACAATAAAAATACCACAATTCCTCCACCTTCCACAGTTTCCACTGTTCGCGCGAGTAAATTCGGCGTCAAAGCTTCAAAATCTTGAAGAACAAGCATGCCATAAGTGTTCCCTAGCACCTTGTGAGTATCAGAATAGTAGCAGTATCTAATGTCTGTGGATGCCACAAAAAGGGAGAATGGGTCTTCTTTCTCAGGATCCAGTAGACCACGTTGAGCCATCTTTTGAATCTGTTTCATCCTTTTCTTTCGATGTGAACTCAGGTATAAATCTGTCTTGTAGCACCAGAGAACAGAAGGCCGGGCCTTCACCACTGTCTTTGACAACATGTAGTGCAAATTGACAACCTTCAAACAGTTTAATCATCGTATAATTCACATTCATCTCAAACTCCATCCACAATCATGTCAGATTCGTACCTGATCCCGGCCCTTGTCACCCACAATGACAAAGAGAGAACGGTGATTGAGTTTGACTCCATTCTCTACGAGCGTTCTGATTCTTGAATCGACTTTTTTCCTCATTTTAAATACTAATTAATGGATCTGGTTCGAGATACTATCGACGTATCTCCAGAAATAATTCAGTTTCAGAAGAAAAGAGGCATGCCATGCAAATGTAATCGAAAACCAACAGAATTCATCATTCTCTCACAACATTCTCTGTAATCTTTTAAAATATATATTATAAATGCTGTCTGTTTTAGTTTCCAATAGGTATCTAGGAAGATCGTATGTCGATGAGAATGTCATACACAAATCTGTCTTCTCACAAGCCTTGAAGGCTTGTGACTCAGATCTGAGATAATATAATCTTTACTCGATTCAATATTGTATCACATTACGACAATCTCGTAGTATCGTCTATTACATGTATTGAAATGTAATGTTTTGGGTTTGGAATAAATAAGTAAATGTAAAATGCATTGACCTGTTGACAGGATCAGGCACTTGGCGATTGTTAAGAATTCTTAAGATGCCTGACAGCTTGAGACAACTGGGATGTACGTACCCTTTTTAATCAATGTCTCGACTTCTATCCTCAAGTCTTCAATACTCGAATGTCCACTCTTTTTATGTGCTACAAATATGTCAGCTGCTTTAGTGCGATGATGTGGGACATGAACAGAAAAGGCGTATGGATGCACATGGAATGTGAATCCTAGCCCCTTGAGCTGGTTAATGTATGCAATCTTGTTCCCCCCATAACCAACAAAACGCTCATCTGCCCATGGAGCAATGCTTCTGGCTAGTATAACAAAAGGCTCGTACTTTGGTTCATATTTCACTTTGTAAATGATTGGATCCGAGAGCCTGACCCAGCGAGAGGTGTTCGTAGGACCATGGCCAAAAGGAGCATCATGAGCATTAAAATAGTCGACCGAGCCTGCCTTGTACCCTTTGACAATCGCAGCCTTTCCAGAAATTGCCAGATCTTTTGCATAATTCTCGCCGAGAACTGGTTCTATTTGTCTATTTGTAAGTTCAAAGGCAGGAGCAACAATGGCTTTCTTCTTCATAGCAATATTCACAAGCTGCTCATATATCTCTGGGTCTTTATATCCAGCTCCTTCCAGGCCTAATCGCGGTGAAGCAACAAAATCAACATCTAGTACAAAAATTAAGTCGGTCTGGGCTAATCGCGTTGCCCTATTGCGGAGGGCATTAATTGGATATGGATTCACCCTCTCATCCTGGATATACTGTGCCACAAGTTCAATATGAAGCTTGCAAGAACTGGTTTCTTCCATTAAAGAGAAGAATGAAGACACCCCTCGTGTTATATCGGCTAACGAAGTTTCACTTCCATATACCTTACCTCCCTCTACCAAGGGTACATAGATCACTGCAACCAGAGGATCATCCCACGCCTGGCATTGATTCTCCAGCATGGAGAGTCTATCAACAGACAGCTGGGTCAGTACAGAGATAGATTCTCTCTCCAAATGCTTTTCACTGACCCACTCGTGGATCGACTCCAGTTCTGGAACAGCGTGACTCTTCTTTGGCTTCATGCATGGTCTCATGTTGTCTGATGGGTACAGCCGACCATTCATAGAATGTATCTCAGTTCCAAGAAGCATTCTCTCGCCGTGATCCGACTCTGATGTTCCTGTCAATACACTCAAGGGGGACACGGATGTCACAACTGTCAGAGCCATTTTTGAGCCATCAAGTTTCACCCACATGAATGGAGATATCAAGATCAGTCCAAGCAGCAATAGCACGGACGTCCTGTACATATTCTTACACTGTGATCCTGTAACGGACTGACTAGAGCTTCCGACTGAAACGATAGGGAGATAATTGACCCCTGAAGTACTCTGTTTCAAAGGAGCATCCATACTTGCAGGTTACTCTATGGGAAACTGGGCCAATGAGAGAGCCAATCCACCGATTCCTAATCTTTTTTGTTATTCAATGGAAATCAGGGCCCCGCAGGTATTATATGTCCGTATATTTTGAATCACAATCCGTGCATATCCTGAGATCTTTGCTGTCAGCTGCAGGACAAGATCCTAAAATGTGACGGATATCTGAGGTTTGCGGCTTTCAAACAGAATATATACATATAATAATCAAATGTAGGTAATGAGTTTGTTCTCAAGCTTGTGTATAAGCCATATCAAATGAGCCCAGGTGAGCCTTTGACTTCATCCGCAGATCCCTCAATCCCCCCGGGCCGGCCCGCGGATCCGGATCCGGAGCTCGATAGATTTTTTTTACTTCGATAGCATTTTTTCCAATCCCTGCCCGTTGTACAACGCACATGTGCGTCTAATTTGCCTATATTGCCGTATAGGAACCATAATTATATTATTGGAATACATAGGAAGTATTTATGAACACATGAGAGTACCAGCATGACTCAAAAGTCGCTGTCGATACTTTGATTATTCGATTTCTCTCTTCAATCACTACGTGACGCGACACTAGTCGTTACATACGTGACGGGATCGGGTGGTTGGATTAGGTTGCAACCATGGTATTTCGATCACCTGGTCTGTCGGACACCATGGCGTCGCCCCGGCAGCAAGGCTGCGTCTCGTTTGCCATGGGAAAGAGACTGTCCAAGACTGTGTTGCGGTCCAACTTGCGCGGTGGACATGGAAGGTTGGAACTTCTTAGACATCGCCGAATACAGAGAAATAGATTCCTTAGGGAGGATACGGCGTACTCTACAAGCAAGGTGTACTGTCTTCATGCAGACTATAGTGCAAAGGCAGGTGACTCTGATGTACTCCAGAAGCCTCTGAAATGTGAACTGGCAGCATCAGAGGTTCGCGATGTCTTTGGTTTTCCGAGAAATCTAAGAGATAGATATAGCGTTGGAGATGTCCTAGGGGCTGGAAGTTTTGGCGTTGTGCGATCATGCACAGAACGGTCATCGGGGAAAAAATATGCAGTCAAATCCATTCCAAAGATTCCAAAGAATCACAAATGCACTCCACGATATCTCTTGAAACTTCAAACTGAGGTGGATGCAATGGGACAGATTGGATCCTCGTTAGATGCTGTGTACCTGAAAGATGTCTTTGAAGACGATGCCGCTTTACACCTGGTGATGGAATTGTGTGAAGGAGGGTCTGTTTTGGAGAGACTGAAAAGTGGGGAGTATAGTGAGCGTCAGGTTGCGCATATCATGCGCTCAGTACTACGTTTTCTGAGTCAATGTCATTCAAAAGGAATCGTATATAGAGATGTCAAGCCAGAGAATTTTATGCTGCTGCACAAGAGGCATGGAAAGGATCACAAATCTGAGGGGAGGGGATTGTGGAAAAGTTTTTCTCATGCGATTGGCATACAGGCTGAGTCGAGTGCTGACAGTATGGATGATTATGATGATGATAGTATCTTCCAACATGAATTGCTCGTGAAAGCGACAGATTTTGGACTTTCTATTAGACATCGAAGTGATGAACCTCCACTAAAGTCCCGCAGTGGTACCCCAGCATACATGGCTCCAGAGGTCATTCGACAAGCATACACCGAAAAAGCGGATATTTGGTCTGCTGGAATAATGATGTATCAGCTCCTTACGGGAAAGTTTCCATTCTGGGACAATGTGAGGGACTGCACACTGCAACAAGTTTGGAAGTCAATTTTGACAGAACGTGTTGACTTTGAGGCTGTCGAACTGTCACATATATCGCGTGAGGCAAGAGATTTATTACGAAAAATGCTTCATAGAGATCCTAATAGACGCGTGAGTGCCAATGATGCACTATCACACCCGTGGCTGGCGGAGAAAGACACAGCACCAGCACTGCCTTTAAGGTCGTCGGTTGTTCAACGCTTGCAACGCTTTGCTACCTATGGAAAGTTGAAGCAACTTGTTCTGAAAATAATCGCAGATGATATCCATGATGGGAGTTTGATTGCATCCACCCAAACAACAGAACTAATTGATGCTGGTACAAGTGAGAATTCCATCATGATCTTACAGGCATTGTCAGGGTTATTTGATGAGCTGGACGTGGATGCATCAGGCTGTATCTCCATGGATGAGTTGGTGAATGGATTGGAACGCTTGGGATATGACCTTGAGGGTGAAGAGGTCATGCAACTTATTACTCAGGTCGATACGAATAGAGATGGCTCCCTACAGCTCTCAGAGTTTGTTGCTGGAATGATTGATTGGCCAGCGCTCCAGGAGGATTCCAGATGGGATACATGGGTTGATAGAGCATTTGACAAGTTAGACAAGAATGAGGATGGATATATTGGTTTAGATGAGTTGGAAGAACTTATTGGAGGATCCATGGCACCTCTATATGCCGATGAAGAAGAAACAGAACGTATCTTTGAAGCTCGATCCATGCTGAGAGAAGCAGACACTAATGGAGATGGCAAAGTGTCCCGAGAGGAATTTGCTGATCTCCTCACCGCAGGTCCTAATCCTGACATTCTCTTCCATTACGACTCAAGACTGCGTGGCATGCCGACAGACTTGACATCTGTTGACATGGACACGATTGTTGCTGGGGAAGAAGATGATTGGAGAATGGTATAGCAATTTTACATCCAATTTTCATGTAAGTTTAGTTCAAACACTTCGTTTTGTGTCGACTTTCGGACAAGATTTCTTCTCCGAGCTACCAATATTGCATGCTGAAAAGCAAGGTTGGTTATATACTGGATCCTCCTCTACTGGAGGTGGCTCTTGCCCGAAAATCATCTCACACTCTAATGTTTCAAAATCCGGGTTCATTGTCAATGGAAGGCCAAACTTCTCCAAGAAGAATTTTTGTGTTGGTAGCTTGCACATATTTGTACACATACCAACACATCCAGAGTTCTCAAGATATCTACACTTTTTAATCTTCACACCACTCTTCCACACTTGCTTTTCACCATTAAACACTACCTCTGCCTCCTGAACTTCTGATGGGCCCACGAGCCACTTAAAACCCAGTGTCGTAATCCATGCATTAATCTCTGCGTTTCTTTGATTCAGGGGAAACCATTGTTTAAATCTCTCTGGAGACTGAGGTGGCAGGAGGGAGTCTAGAATTCCTGCAACCAGCTCTTGTACTTGTTCTGTGTTTCTGCCCTTCATAATCTCCCTGGATAACTCAACATATCCTTCATAGGTACCATCATATGGAAGATCACCGAGCTGTTTTGAGGTCACCTTTGAGAAGTATTTGATCATAAACTGACTCAGAAGATCACTATCGTTATAGACTTCTTTTGTTGCGAAAGGGTCCACAGTTGCCCCGTCGTTCGAAGCTGATGCTTCGACGGAAACTAATCTACTCCGTCTTTCTCTTTCATTAATATTCATTCGTATATGAGGGCAAGAGTTCGCTTTACTTCCCCCAACCTTTTTTTGTGGCACATGTTGAAGAGAAGGCAAACCACAAGTCAGTATCGAACTCATCATATTTCTGGCTCTATGTTCCCAGCAAAAGCATTAAATTGATCTTATTAGATAGTATTTGTTTATATTTTCCGTCGGAGCATTCGTAGCCTTGTATGTGAACCCTGTACAGGTTGTAGACTTTAGGAATAAAGGCAGATGACAGGCAGATGGGTAGATTCTGCTTTGGATGGTAAACAAGATATATGAGCTAGTCCTGACACTTGATGTCAGCTCAAGAGATGTAGTGAAGCCATTGGAGGTTGAAACCATATCTGTTCGGTGTAGAATGCAAGCAGAATTAATAATGGCTTGGTATGTGGCTCTGTTTTCGTTTTGCAAAATGTGGCTCCAAGGTACATGCATCTTCTGAGATGAATGCCTCCTTTCAATAGATAATTCTCTGTCAAACAAAGCACATTTTAAAATATTTTGATTTTCACCGGATATCTTGGTGTACCGGAAGCTAACAGATTCTAATTTGCTCTCTTGCTCTGCCTTGCTCATGCCAACTGGCATGTCACTCGAGTTTCGCGTGGCCTTGTAGACATCGATTGTATCGAAAGTGCAAATATGGCCCTTGCTCTTTGTAAGAATGTTGTTGTAAATAAAAAGATGCATAGAATGGGCTCTAGAAGGTGCTGCCGACTGCTTCTCTCTGAGATAAACAATAGAACTACATCTTGGAAGAGAGAAAAGAGTCTCATAGGAGGGAAATTACATCCCTTGGGTCGTAGCATTGAGGATATCACACGTCACCGTTGTTATTCTGAACTAGAAGAAAAATCAGATGCAGAAGAGACGACTGTCAAATACGGTCTCGAGGCTGGGCTCTGGAAGGTGTTTACATCAAAGGATGAGAATGGAGATGGAATCTCAAAAGGAGAGCAAGCAAAACAGTTGCTGAAACGTTACGGCAGTGCCTACTTGGTGACTTCTATTTCTTTTGCAATTGTGTCTTTCGCTGCCTGTTATGCACTCGTGAATGCTGGTGTAGATGTGGCTGGATTGCTCACTAAAGTTGGGCTTCGGGTGTCTGACACAAGCGAGAAAGTCGGCACTTTTGCAATAGCCTACGCCGCTCATAAAGCACTCTCCCCTGTGAGATTTCCCCCGACGGTAGCATTGACCCCCGTGGTTGCAAAGTGGCTCGGAAAGGAATCTTCTGGAGAAGACAAGTAGTTTTGATTAATACTTGATTGACTGATCTGTGTCAGTATTACATACAATTGTAATGATGAATTATAAATATAAAGTGACGCAGCATTCGTCCTTACCAAATACTGTCCCAAATTCTAGCTTATTTACTGCTTGGGTTTTGACCATGTGGCTGTGACTGTGAAGGAATGCTCTGCATTTGAGCATGCATACCCACCCCAACCGGCATACCCTGTTGTGCGCCTGGCATGTTTGCAAGTGCAGGCATTTGTCTCATACCTGGATGTACACCCCCTAAAGCTGTCCCAGATGTGATTTGACCAGTAGGTTGACCTTGGGCAGGAGGTTGATTTGCCATGGCACCTCTCAAAGCATAAGCCTTTTCCTGCTGGTACTTGGCCATGTACATTCTTCTTTTTGCCTCCAGGGATTTCCTCAAATCTTCTGTGAGCTCTTGCCCGTTTGGAAGTTTGTTATTTGCTAAAATTGTGGAAATTTGTTGGATATTCTGTGCAGCTGATGGCATTCCGGGGCGTACTGCTCCCTGAACCTGTTGTTGTCCACCTGCAACAGAATTCTGCATTGCTGCATTCCCTGCTTCCATGGAAGGTCCCGGTGGTGGATTTGTTGGAATATGACCTTGTGTAATCGTCTGATTTCCCTGTGGTATTTGTCTCTGGGCTGCAAGTGTGCTCATCACATGAGCTGACAGATCAAATGGAGAGAGATGTCTGCCCCCTGTATGCTGCATGATCCCATTATACACCGTCTTGTACGAGACGTGTGGGTCTTGACGAGAAGAACGAAGTGCTTCCAACCTTTTTTCCTCTGCTAAAGTCCTATTCTTGGCACTTGCACCAACCTGCACCAGAGCTTCCAAAAACCTCACCAACGCCTCATCTCGCACAGGAAGAGATGCCACCAATAAGTCTCTTGCCTGCTGCTTCCCTAATCGCGAGGATAAATTCTCATATGCTTTTTCGTCTGTCAAACTCTGTCCTTCATGAATTGTCAGCTGGCGGAATCTCTGGCGGCACTGCTGTGATGGCCTGTAAATACCATGCATTGACATGCTCCTCGACAAAACTTCAGAGACCAATGTCCAATTCACTCCAAACTCATGAACTATTGCAAGAAGAAGCTCGTCTTCACCTCTGCTCCATGACAACATGCCAGGCTGGCCCTGAACCCTTCCAGATGGATAGCCACCATCAGGCCTACCAGATCGTGCATTCCGGTTTCGATCACCAAGAGGCTTCCTGTTTCTTGCAGTACCTGCTCTCCTACCATATCGTCCACCTTCTGTCGAGTAATTAGGATCAACATCATCCCTGTACTGCTTAGCTCTGCGTCTATCAGCATATGCATCGAGCTTGCGGTCATCAAAGTCATCCAAACCATATCCACCTCTCCGGCGTTTATACGATTTACGTGGTGGTCCAAGCAATCCATCATCAATCATATCAAGATCCAATGATTGACCGATTTCGAACGCATCAATAGCATTCGCGGCAGCGTGTTGCTCAGCAAGGGCCAACTGGTGACTTGCAAGAGCTGCCTCATATTCCATTCGATATGATCTATACCGAGCTTCTTCTCGAATGCGTCGTTGATTTTCAAGCTCACACAAATAATTTTGAATCGCTGCATGCGTGGCAGCGTCAATTGTAAGGGTCAATTCTGCGTCATCCTCTCCAATGTCCACAACCACGCCTGCATCTTTGCCCAATTCTTTTGCATGTTGTTTCAAAAGCTCCGTGCCTTGTTCGATTTCTTTAAGAGCGGGATCGTTCTCTATGTCCAACTCCAACAAGACAGCGGGTGCAGGAAGTACAGCTGATTTCGCCGACCTTCTTCCAGTTTTCTGGCCCATTGCCTTTGCTGCCTCAAGCTTCATCTGTCTAATCTCATCACTATATTGTCGGCAATCAGCAGGTGGTTGCTTTAATTTAAAGTCTCCCTCAGATTTAGCTATTTCTATTGAGATTGCAAGAGCTGTGGACCGTTTCCACAGCCTCTCTTGAGCCATGTCAATGGCCAGCCACTTCATCTCACTGAGCATATGGGAGTGGTGGGACCATACTCTCTCAGGTTCTGGACAAGGCGGTTGGAAAGCTTGGGCCATAAGAGCTCGTTTCGAGGATATTTCTTCCCCTCTCTGCACGATAGCATCCTCGTCTTGAGAAACTTCAGTTTTCACCTTTTCCTCAGTTGCCTTTTCCCCTTTGACAGACTCTGTTCCATTCATCTTCCCAGGATCGCCGCCGACCCGACGATCACTTTTCCCTTTGTCATCTCTTGTCTTGGTCATGTTGATCTGAGACCGTTGGCACCCTGCCACAGCGACCAAATGCTCAGTGACAAACTAGAGTCTGGAGACCTGTTCAACAACGCACTCTTATGCAAACATTGTATTGACGAGTAGATTCCACGGAGTTACAGGCTCAAAAAAACTGCAACATGGTATATAGTAGTTAGTTCATCCGTGTTTGGCAAAGAACCCCAAGGATCCGGAGAGACAAGAGCTTTCAAAAACCTCAGAGGTCCAGTCTTTTGAAAACGGGGCAACGCCCAGCCTCCGCCTCCGTGCCCTGGACAAGCACCCCTCGATATTCAAATCAAGAGCCCCAAACCCAGATATCTCAATTCCAATAGAAAATATAAATTACTATGAATCGAAAGAGGCCCTCATCGACTGGTTTCGTGCACTCAGGAATATACCATATACAATTGAATCCAAAAACACAAACAAGACTAACAATGCAAACTCCAAACGTACCTGAGCATAAACATTCCCCTGAGCGGGTATAATCGCTTCGCTTCGATTCCAAGACTCTGTTTACTTTTTGTTTGAATCTTTTGATTCCGAAATGTTCGTTTCCTGTCCTCTTCTACGAGAGTTTGTGGTTTGTGTTTGGCGGTGACAAAAGTGCAAGTGCCACTCACATGACCTTGGGATTGATCTTTATCATCGGTCCAAGGATGTGTTTGATGGTCGACATACATCAATCTCATACAGACCAAAACCTGCCCTTTTGAGATTCACAAAGATAGGTTGTGACGATTTCCAATAGAATCGATGCATGGTTGACAGCCTTTCTTATTAATTCAGTAGATTTAATTCACATGACAATCGATCGCATGCAGATGCTGCTGTATCTGGGAGAATGAGGCGTTATTCACTGCTCCAGGAGGCGTGTCGCAGACTGGCACGTCGCCAGAACGGTCAACCTTGCGAAGTACATTCGCTCACTAATGGATATGAATCACTAGTCTCTGGAATCTCTGGTGGGGCACGAGAGTATTCCTCTCGTGTCATGAAAGGGTCGAAGACCATGTCTCTTTGGAACGCCCTGATGGGCAACTCACGGAATTCAAGGCAAGGGTTTCATACGAACTACCGGGAACAAATCCATTCTAAGGTAATTTATAGAACTATCGCTACGACAGATACGAAGTCGCAGCAAGAGGACCCTGCACCAATCCCCATGAGAAAGATGAAGGACTCATTCTTGGATGGCACGTCGTCCTCATACTTGGAAGAGCTTCAGGAGAGATATAGAGAAGATCCTTCCAGTGTGGATACTTCTTGGGCTTCATTCTTCAAGTCGATGGATATGGGGGTCTCTCCAGAGGCGGTTGCAGAGGCCTATGACTCTTGGGAAAAGGGAGAGGTTACCTCCCCCCTGGCACACGCAGCCATATCAAACCAAACTATCCAAGAGAGTCAGAAATTGCTGCTACTTGTGAGAGCATATCAAATTTCAGGTCACCATGCTGCAAATCTAGACCCTCTTGGCCTCACAGAGGTGGAGCAGACGCCTGAACTGGATCCTGCATTTTATGGCTTCACAGAAGATGATTTGGATAGAGAGTTCTTCATTGGGATTTGGAACCAAGAAGGTTTTTTGAGTGAAAAGAGACCAGTGAGAACTCTTCGTGAAATACTCACCAGATTGAGGGAAACGTACTGCGGTACAATTGGATATGAATACATGCATATTCCAGAGAGAGAAAAATGCAACTGGATTCGTTCAAGAATCGAAACTCCGGAATTGGAACAGTTTGATCAAGCAAAGAAGCTCAACATACTGGATAGACTAACATGGAGTGAGAGATTTGAATCATTCTTAAATAACAAGTACTCTGCGGCAAAGCGTTTTGGCCTTGAGGGGTGTGAATCTTTGGTTCCAGGAATGAAGGCGCTTATTGATAGAGCAGCTGAACTGGGAACTGATTCAATCGTGATCGGCATGCCACATCGTGGTCGATTAAACATTTTGGCAAACGTCATGAGGAAACCTATGGAGCAAGTATTCTCAGAGTTTGCCGGTAAATCTCCTATTGTGCAGGGCACAAGTGCCTACATGGGATCTGGAGACGTCAAATATCATCTTGGAACATCTTTTGATAGGCCAACAACATCTGGTAAAAGGATCCACCTTTCATTGCTGGCAAACCCTTCTCATCTTGAGGCAGTGAATACAGTTTGTTTAGGGAAAGTGAGAGCGAAACAATATTATAGCGAGGATTTTGAACGAGTGAAAAACATGCCTATTTTGATTCATGGTGATGGAGCTTTTGCAGGCCAAGGCATTGTGTATGAAACTCTGGATATGAGTGGACTCCCTGACTATACTGTTGGTGGAACAGTGCACTTGGTTGTCAACAACCAAGTAGCTTTCACTACAGATCCAAAGAAATCGAGATCATCTCCATACTGCACAGATGTTGCCAAAGCTCTCAATGCTCCAGTCTTTCATGTGAATGGGGACGACGCTGAAGCTGTCGTCAGGGTATTTGAACTTGCTGCAGAATGGAGGAACACGTTCCACTCAGATGTCGTCATTGATCTCATAGGATACAGACGATATGGTCACAATGAAATTGATGAGCCGATGTTCACCCAACCAATGATGTATCAGACAATTCGCAGCCACAAGAATCCACAGCAACTGTATAGTGACTTGCTGTTGAAGGAAGGCAGTGTCTCAAAGAATCAAGTAAAAGACATCTCGGACAGGGTGCAAAAAGAGCTTCATGATAAATTTAATCTTGCTAAAGATTATAAACCGAGTGTATCCGAATGGCTTAGTTCTGTGTGGAAAGGTTTCATGTCCCCATCACAGGCATCACGCATCAGAAACACTGGTGTGCCTCTCAGCTTATTGAAGGAAGTTGGGCAAACCATTACCACAATTCCAGAAGGATTCATTCCTCATAGACAAATAGCCAAGATATATCAGAATCGAAGGAAAATGATCGAGGACCCTGACGAGGATGTAGATTGGGCAACTGCAGAAGCTCTTGCATTTGCAACATTGATTTGTGAGGGCAACCATGTCAGATTGTCTGGTCAGGATGTGGAACGTGGTACATTCAGTCATAGGCATGCAGTTCTGCACGACCAGAAGACAGGAGAGACATACACTCCTCTTCAAAATGTTTTAGAGGATCAGGATAAAAGTCAGTTTACAGTCAGCAACTCTTCTCTTTCAGAATATGGAGTTCTTGGATTTGAGCTTGGATATGCTTTGGAGAATCCAAACAGTCTTGTCATGTGGGAAGCACAGTTTGGAGATTTTGCAAACGGTGCTCAAATCATATTTGATCAGTTCATGTCCAGTGGTGAGGCAAAATGGCTCAGGCAAAATGCACTCACAGTGCTCCTGCCCCATGGATATGATGGACAAGGCCCAGAGCACTCATCAGCTCGAATCGAGCGTTATTTGCAAATGGTTGATGAAGATCCATACGAACTACCCAAGATTGATGAGCAGCAATGGTTCACCGGAGGTCATTTGGGATCACAAATACAAAAGGTGAATTGGCAGGTGGTCAATGCCACAACTCCAGCCAACTACTTTCATGTATTGAGACGCCAAATTCATCGTCAATTCAGAAAGCCTCTGATCATCTTCACTCCAAAGAATCTTTTAAGACTTCCAGAGGCGAAGTCTCCTCTGGGAGAGTTCGATGATGAAGCTGATGACAAATACATCAAGGGTGCTCGCTTCAAGAGGCTCATCATGGATGAGAATGAGACCGATCGGAGCCCGACACCTCCTCCAAATTCTGCAAAGAAGCGCCTCGTCATGTGCTCAGGAAAGGTTTACTATGAATTGGCATCTGAAAGAAAGAAGAGAGGATTGGAGAACGAAATTGCCATTGTGAGATTGGAGCAGCTTGCCCCATTCCCATTTGACTTGGTCATGAGAGAGATTCGCAGATATCCAAATGCTGAGATTGTCTGGGCTCAGGAAGAACCCATGAATATGGGTGCGTATCTCCATGTACAACCACGTATTCAGAGATGTCTAGAAGTCGAGAGAGACAATGTACCTTTGAAAATTCCATATGCTGGACGCCCAACCATGTCTGCAACAGCAACTGGCTTTGGTCAGGTCCATGCTGCAGAACAGGCTGCTCTCATCGATGCAGCCCTCTCGTTGACATAAACATTCGATTATCCATTCCTTTGTAACAGAATCAAATAAAATAACACCAATATAGTATTGCCTTTGGGAACGTCGATTCTCTGATTTCTTGTCGTTGGGTCCAATTCACCCATTACGTTGATTCTTATACTTGTGCGGAACACAACAAAGTCTTGTATAGATATGTCTGAAAATAATCATACCAATGATAATCATGTGGGGGTGTTGCATCCAAGTAGGCCGATGAATCATGAGCCAGAGTCGAATGAATCTCGCTCAACGGTTGGAAACGGACCCAACGAGGTATGGTCATATTCTGATACGCTCTATCCATGGATGGATATTTTATCTGATATACTATGACTTTGTAGGACGAGGACGTGACCTTGGCAAAGATATTGCAAGAACAGGAGAGGGCGTTTTTGGAGCTTCGTGGTATGAGTACTTTGGAAAATGTACCCCCTAGAATGAGCAGTGGAGAAGAAGAAGCTGAAGGCCCTAGTGATGTTCAGGAAGAGATCATGACTGATGAGCAATTAGCATGGAAGTTGATGCAGGAGGAAGAGCATGCATTTCAAGAACGAATGATGGCAATGGCGGGATTGACTGTGCCCAACATGGATAATGGCCAGGAGCGACAAGAAGCGGCAGATGAGGAAGCCATAGATCCAGATACATTAACATACGAAGAGTTAACAACATTGGGTGAAATGGCTGGGACAGTAGCAGCGGGAATCAGCGAAGAACAATTGAAGAAGTTGCCTGTGAAACTATATGGTGAAGTTGAGGGTCATGATGACCCGTGTGTTGTATGTCAGGTTGACTTTGAACCATCAGACAATGTGATAGAATTGCCCTGCAGGCATGTGTATCATCCAGACTGCATTCATCCCTGGCTGACGGCAAAGAAGACGTGTCCTCACTGCAGTCAGGAAGTTGTCTGACAAAAGAATAGAGCTGCAGAAAGTTACATGTGTATTCTAAGAGATCTATGTAAATTTTACGGGAAATAAAGTATAGTTTAAGGTTTAAGAGGAAGCCTCCTTGGCAGCTTCGTGGGCAGCTCGAGTCCACTTTGGCTTTTGTGGAACCTCGATAACCTTTCCTCCTGCAGCCTCAATCTTTTCCTTGGCAGAGGCTGAGAAAGCAGCAGCATGTACTGTGACTGGTCCGCTCAACTCACCAGTTCCCAAAATTTTCAATGGAAGCTTATCTTGTCTTCCAGAGAGGTTCAAAATCTTCTTTTCTTTCAACATTTCTAAAGATACCTCACCATCCTCGCCTGCAAACTTATTCAAATCACGGACATTGATGGTGACGTAGTCTGGAAGCCCGTGACCCATTCCTCCGGCGATACCCCTAAGCTTTGGGAGCTTTCTGTACAATGGAGTCTGTCCTCCCTCAAATCCTGGGCGGATACCGGATCCAGAACGAGATTTCTGTCCACGCATTCCGTAACCAGCTGTTCCTCCCTGGCCAGCTCCATATCCACGTCCCTTTCTCGTCTTTTTACGACGGGATCCTTCCTGTGGCGACAGGTTGTTAAGTCTCAAACGCTCGGATGTTTCAGAAGCATCTTGAGCTGTGCATTGAACTACGGCAAGTCTTCTTGGCTGCTGGCAAGCCTTGGCAGACGTGACGAGCCTCTGACCAGCATAGGAAGCTTTCGCTCCAGGAGCTGCTACAAACGCTTTCATTATAGTCAATATTCCTACAAATACAACATAGTACTGGGTAAGGATACCACATTTCGTCGAAATAGACAGCCACCACCGACAGTCTACCACGCTCCACACGCAACCACGATTGCACACAATTTCCACAATGTGGCCACTTTGACCTCTCCAATCAGATACAATATTTATACTGATCATTAAATAATCGCACATCCTCAGGGATTGATCGATCACTTGAGAGTCAGCCGCATGGCCGTCGTACATTGGCTCCATTGAACTCCACTAAACAAGGATAGTAGACCCACATGTGTCATGTCGAGCGAAGCACATTGTGTCTTTTAAATGAGAAAAACGGTACCATGTTGTCTCAGAAAAAAGCAGGGCTGTCCGAGTCGAGAACTGGTTCAGCAACGCTCGACGACCATAAAGCCCTCCACTGGTGGTTTCAAACTTCACACGTACCTAGATTATAAAATTTAAATTCTCAATGCGTCCTGTTCAAATGGAAGACAATGTATATACGCAGCAATAGATGATGCAAGGTTGCAATGGACAGGTGGATGAGGACAGGTTTCGTTGGAGAGTTCCCCATCAGAGCAGGTGGTTGATGGGACATTAAGATCCTCTCCACTCCAACTGGCCAGTT
>PJEL010000758.1_pt1 | contig 36483 bp, 28 predicted proteins | sample 1853271 | NCBI WGS metagenome assembly PJEL01 (sample SAMN08108733, study PRJNA415343) | Invertebrate metagenome, whole genome shotgun sequencing project. | host: Globobulimina | place: Sweden: Gullmar Fjord | collected 2015-08
TTGCATATGTGGGTGCCTGACGTTTATGAAGGGGCACCAACACCGATCACAGCTTTTCTCTCTGTTGGATCAAAAGCTGCGGCCTTCGCAATATTGCTGCGTATATTTTTGGAAGGGATGACACCCCTTGCTGATATCTGGACGGATATCCTCATTCTTATTGCTGTTGCCACCATGGCACTGGGAAGTTTTGTGGCATTAGTGCAAACCAATATCAAGCGTATGCTGGCCTATTCCAGTATTGCCCATGCAGGATTTGCATTTTTGGGATTTATTGCCGGTGGGGAAGGTGGGATTGCCAGTGTACTCTTGTATCTGCTGATTTACACTTTTATGAATTTTGGGTTATTTGCCATCGTCATCATGATGCAAAAGGTGGGCGCAGGCAAAGATCAAATAGATGGATATACAGGCCTTGCAACCGCGCATCCCGGATGGGCATTGCTTACATTGGTTTTCCTTTTTTCCCTCGCCGGAATTCCGCCTACTGCAGGCTTTTTTGCCAAGTTTTATGTTCTTTTGGCGCTCGTTGAGCAAGGGTACATAGTTCTTGCAGTTGTTGCTGTATTGTTAAGTGTCGTCGCCGCCTATTTTTACATTCGCATTGTGATGTTGATGTATATGAAAGAACCTTTACATCCTTTTAGTTTGTCACAATCTCTATCACTCAAGTTTGTGCTCGCCATAACCGGTATCGGAACTGTGGGTATTGGTCTGGCGCCAGATTGGTTTTTGGAGCAGGCACAAGGTGCGATGTTTTTAGGGCAGACCATAGTTTCAAGTACCAATATTCCCTAAAGTGGGATAGGCTATTAAATAGAAAAGTGCAGCATTTACCGCGTTCCCGAGTTGCGTATCCGGTAATTTGATTTCCTTATTTTTCAAGGAGAATTGCACATGCTCATTGATTATTTGCCAATTTTTTTGATGGTTGCCGCAGCAACCGGTCTGGCTTATTTCATCTTGGCGCTCGGATCGCTTGTGCGTCCCTCCAATCCTTATCCAGAAAAAAACCGGCCATATGAATGTGGTGTCGATCATACAGGCGAAGCATCCGGCGGACTATTCAGGGTTCAGTTTTTCGTTGTCGCTATCCTGTTTGTTGTCTTCGATGTCGAAGCCATGTTCCTGTTCCCCTGGGCTGTTGTACTCGAAGATATCGGGTTTATCGGCTACCTAGAAATGTTCGTGTTTATTTTTCTGCTGCTGGTTGGATATGTCTATGCGTGGGCAAAGGGAGCACTCGAATGGGAAGCCTAGAAAATCGATTTACCGATAACGTCTTCTTTAGCACCACTGACAGCATCATAAACTGGAGCCGGGAATCTTCTCTGTGGCCGATGACTTTTGGTATTGCCTGTTGCGCCATTGAAATGATCTCAACCGGTTGCTCGCGTTATGATCTCGACCGCTTTGGTGTTGTCTTCAGATCAAGCCCGCGGCAATCAGACGTGATGATCATTGCCGGAACTGTAACCAAAAAATTCGCGCCGGTTATTCGCCGTCTCTATGACCAGATGCCAGAACCAAGATGGGTGATCGCCATGGGTACCTGCGCCATTTCCGGGGGTGTGTATAACACCTACGCAGTCGTACAGGGATCTGATCGGATTGTCCCCGTCGATGTCCATGTGCCGGGTTGCCCACCTCGGCCTGAAGCGTTGATGCACGGCTTACTGACATTGCAGGAAAAAATCAAACGCGGCTACGTCCTCAGAAAGGATCCAACCGAAGGATCATCAGCCCTACAGCGCCGTAAACAAAGTAATTGGGAGGAAGCGTGATGGCGCTCCCGAACTTTGTACAAACTATTCTCGATCATTTTGGGGACAGTGTTAAATATGGTGGCGCTGGTATCGACATGCCCTCAATTCAGGTGACGTCGGAGCATGTTGTTGATCTTTGCAGATATTTGAAAGAGCAATCAGGCCAGCAGTTTAATTTTCTGTCGGACATGTGTGGTGTTGACCATTTCCCGGCCGCAAACCGTTATGAAGTGGTTTACCACCTTTTCTCCATTCCTTTGCAGCATCGTCTGCGTGTCAAATGTCGCCTTATCGATCTTGCAGAGGATGAAGCGCCGACCCTCCCTACAGTGACGGGTGTTTGGCGCACGGCCAACTGGCATGAGCGGGAAGCCTTTGACATGTACGGCATTGTCTTTGAGGGACATCCTAATTTGCAGCGCATCTATATGTGGGACGGATTTGAAGGTTATCCAATGCGCAAAGATTTCCCGGTGCGGGGCTATAAGGATGGCTACAACCCGTTTGGCGATGAAAAAGAGGGCGTAACTTGAGATGACTGAAGTCACGATACTCAAAGAGAAGGGATCGGACCGCCTGGGCTCACAGGAAGTGTTACTCAATCTGGGGCCGCAGCATCCCAGCACCCATGGCGTCTTGCAGCTGGTCCTGCAACTCGATGGTGAGATTGTCGAACGGGTCTCGCCTCACATCGGTTATTTGCACCGGGGAACAGAAAAACTCGCTGAAACCTTCACCTATACTCAAATTTTTCCGCTGACTGATCGTCTCGACTATGTCTGCCCGCCCTGCAACAATCAGGCTTTTGCGCTGGGTGTGGAAAAATTACTCGATATTGAGACACCTGTGCGAGCCCAATATATACGCGTCATTATGGCGGAGCTTGCACGTATTTCCGGGCATCTTCTCATTGTGGGGGCGTTGCCTATGGATCTTGGGGCCATGACAACCTTGCTCTATGCCATGCGGGAGCGGGAAATGGTGCTCGATATCATGGAGATGATTGCCGGCGCGCGCATGCATACATCTTTCTGTCGGGTTGGCGGTGTGCGCGAAGATCTACCGGAAGGAGCAATTGAACGGATCCTCGAATTTTGTGAGATCCTGCCGAACCGCTTGCATGATTATGAACGTCTGGTTGCGAAGAACCGCATATTTCTTAAAAGAACAAAAGATGTGGCCGTTGTCGCGCCTGAAGATGGGATTGATATTGGATTAAGCGGTCCAAATCTCAGGGCATCCGGGGTTGATTGGGACATCCGCCGGGATTGTCCATATGAGATATATGACCAGCTGGAATTCAAGGTGATTGTACGCCAAAATGGCGATTGCTATGACCGCTGGATGTGCCGGGTGGACGAAATGCGGCAAAGCATTCTCATGATCAAGCAATGTATCGCGCAAATGCCTGAAGGACCGTTCCTCACCGATAGTCCAACAATCGCTTTTCCGGTGGATAAGGAACTTCTCAAACGATCTATGGAAACCCAGATCCATCATTTCGAATTATCAGCTTTCGGATTCAAGGTACCAAAGGGCGAGGTATATGTCCCGATTGAAGGACCCAAGGGAGAACTGGGTTTTTACATGATCAGTGACGGCAGCGAAAAACCTACCCGGTTTAAAGTGCGGGCACCGTCATTTGTTAATCTTCAGGCGCTGGAAAGCGGAACGCAGAATATGAAATATCTGGCCGATGTAGTTGCCATGTTGGGCAGTCTCGATCCAGTCATTGCTGAAGTTGATAAATAAGGAAAGAGCGGGTGATGGAAATAACGGGTAGCGTTGCAGAACAGATTGAACAGGCGGCAAAGAATTATCCTAACCGCCGCTCCGCGATCATGCCCGCTCTGTATCTTGCACAAGAAAACTACGGCTGCTTGACTGGAGACGTTCTGGAGGCGGTGGCAAATGCGTTGAATGTTCCTGAAATCTGGGTGTTTGAGCTTGCGACCTTCTACACGATGTATCATACGGAACCGATTGGGAAATATCATATTCAGCTTTGCACTAATGTATCCTGCCTGCTCAACAAGTCGGCTGCAATACAGGGATATATCGAAACACGCTTGCGGATTAAAAACGGCGAGACGACCGTCGATGGGAAATTCACCTTAACGGCCGTGGAATGCCTGGGCTCGTGCGACAAGGCCCCTGCAATGATGGTGAATACAACATATTACGAAAACCTGGATGTGAAGCGGATCGGCGAAATAATTGATCAGTTAAATGAGCAAAATTAACCCTTAAGGAGGCAATGAAGACCCCATGTTCAACAAGGTCCTGCTCAAGAATATGGTGAGACCGGACAGCCATACATTACGCGCCTATGAAGCGGCTGGCGGGTATAAGGCGCTGACTGCCACGCTTGAAAAATATTCACCGGACGAGATCATTGATTTAGTTAAGCAATCCAACCTCAGGGGTCGAGGTGGTGCAGGTTTTCCGACCGGCTTGAAGTGGAGTTTTGTGCCAAAAAATGCTGAGAAACCACCGTATCTTTGTTGCAATGCAGATGAAGGTGAGCCCGGTACTTTCAAGGACCGGGCGATCATGGAGAAAGACCCTCATTTGATGATTGAAGGCATGATCATTTCTGCATATGCGATTGGTGCAAAGATCGCGTATATTTATATCCGCGGAGAGTATGAGCTTTGTATCACCCGGGTTGAAGAGGCTTTGAAGGAGGCTCGGTTAAAACAGTATCTCGGATCAAATATTTTGGGGAGTGGCTTCGGCCTTGACGTATATGTTCATCGCGGAGCCGGTGCGTATATTTGCGGTGAGGAAACAGCGCTTCTTGAATCCATTGAAGGGCGACGTGCTCAACCCAAACTCAAACCACCCTTTCCGGCGGTTGAGGGGTTGTATAAAAGCCCAACAGTGATCAACAATGTCGAAACATTCGCTTGCTTGCCGCACATCCTTGAAAAGGGGGCCGACTGGTTTAGCAGCATTGGACCCGAAGGAAGCCCCGGACCTAAATTATTTTGTTTAAGCGGTCAGGTTAATAATCCCGGATTATATGAAGCCCCTATGGGTATGACCCTGCGTGATATGGTGGAAGATTATGGCGGCGGGGCCTGTTCAGGTCGAATAAAAGCGGTTATTCCCGGCGGAGTTTCTGCCCCTCTGTTTCCTGAGAGTGAACTTCACATAAAACTTGATTTTGAATCTCTGGCAGCCGCAGGCAGCATGCTGGGTTCTGCAGGGGTCATTGTTCTTGATGATAGTTCATGTGTTGTCCAAGTCATCACCCGGATTACAGAGTTTTTCAATCACGAGTCTTGCGGTAAATGCACGCCTTGCCGAGAAGGGTTGGACTGGTGCGCCAAGATCTTGCGGAGAATAGAGTCGGGGCAGGGAACGCTGGAAGATCTGGACCAACTTGAGACGTTGTGTTCAACAATTTTCGGTAATTCTTTCTGTGCCCTTGGTGTTGGTGCTTCTTGGGCAATTCAATCGGCGCTCAAACATTTCCGGGAAGAATTTGTCCGTCATATCGACGAGGGGAAATGTCCGTTTCATTAATAAGGCACCTGCTGAATTGAACGAGCCTGGAAAGGTGATGAGCTGATGGCAAAAGTGACAATAGATGGAAAGGTACTGGAGGCCGCCGAGGGCAGCTTAATTCTGGAGGCCGCGGCTTCCGATGGTATTTCTATTCCTACTTTTTGTTATCAGAAACGGCTGACACCATTGGCCTCTTGTCGCATGTGTCTGGTTGAGATAGAAGGCCAGCCCAAACTGGCACCAGCTTGCGTCACTCATGTAACGGATGGGATGATTGTCCGAACCAACACATCCAGGGTCGCCGACACACGGGAATCCATGCTCGAACTGCTGCTGGCCAATCACCCGCTGGACTGTCCGGTTTGCGATAAGGCGGGAGAATGCGAACTTCAGGATACGGTCTTTGAGTATGGTGCCGGGGCTAGCCGGTTTCGAGATGAGAAACGGGTCTTCAGATCCAAAGATCTACCACTCAATCAAGTAATCATATTCAATGCCAACCGTTGCATTCAGTGCCAGCGCTGCGTGCGAACTTGCGAGGAAGTGGTTGGCGCTGTTGCCCTTGGTACGATCGAACGCGGTATGGACAGTGAAATAACCGGCTTTGAAAACAGCCTCTCCAGTTGTGATCATTGCGGCAATTGCATCGAGGTTTGTCCGGTAGGGGCGCTGATGAGCGAGCCTTATCGTTATACATCTCGCCCTTGGGATTTGATTGAAACCGATACTACGTGCACTTTTTGCGGCACGGGGTGTCAACTTTCAATTGGCGTGAGAGACAAGAAACTGGCGCGTGTTAGGTCCAAATACGAAACGGGTCTTAATGGCGAGACTCTATGCGTCAAAGGACGGTTTGGTGCCGATTTTATCGATGCAGAAAACCGTATTGAAACACCGATGGTGCGTAAAAACGGCATTTTGGAGCCTGTCTCCTGGAAGGAAGCGCTGGAAACCTTTGCGCTGCATATTGGAATGGAACCCGGTAACGGCGAATATGCTGGGTTGGCCTCATCTTCTCTCAATTGTGAAACACTTTATATGTTTCAAAAAATGATGAGGACAGTCTTTCAAAGTAATTCCGTCAGTAGCTCCAATCGTTGGTCTTCATCTGATGGAAATGGTGCGGGTTTTGTCGATGAACTCCCTGTGTTGCTCAACAAATTTTACACACGAAAACCACTGGAACAGTTACTCGACGCTGACTGTATTTTAGCTGTTGGGTCAGATATCACTAACGATAACCCGGTTACAGATTATCTTATTCGATTGAGCTTGCGGGATAAACCCGGCAGGTTGTTATTGGCGTCAGCTCGACCGTCGCGACTGGACCAAATTGCCGAAGATGCGCTGCGTATTTTAACGGGCGGGGAGGCCGCGTTATTCGCGGCACTGGAAGCTGATCTCACAAAGGGCTTCGCGGGGCAATCTGATCCTGCTTTCAACAGTTTTATAGAGCACGGAAGAAAGTTACTCGCCTCTGCGCAAACCGTTACCCTGCTCATCGGATCGGATATATTTCGGTCGGCCAATGCCAAAGAGACTCTACAATGGCTACAGACTTACCTTGTTACCCTTAAAGGTCTGGGTAAGAAGGTTGCGATGCAGATTTTGTTTGATCGGTGCAACCAGTTCGGCGCTTGGGAAATGGGCGTTCTCCCCACCTATTTACCAGGTTGGCGATCAATTGATGATGAAACGGCCAAGGAACAGCTGAAAAAAATCTGGGATGGGACTTTATCAAAAGTGGAGGGCAAAAACACACGTGAAATATTGAAAAAAGTGGCATCCGGTGAAATGGATATGCTTTTTTGCCTGCATAGTGACCCGCTTTCTTTTTTTCCGGATCGAGCATTGGCCAAAGCGGCACTGGAAAATACTAAATTTCTGGTGGTTCAGGCGTCGCATCACACTCCGACAACTGAGTTTGCTCATATCGTGCTGCCTGGGGCAAGTTTTGCTGCAGAAAATGGCACCATTCTCAGTAATGAAGGTCGGTTACAACGGGTTCGCGCCATTCGCAAGCCGCAGCTTGATGCTCGAAACAATCTTGAAATCTTCATAAAAGTTGCAGCGGCTCTCGGAAAAAAACTGGAACCGGTTAAGCCCGAGGATGTGCTTAGCGAAATAGCTGCAACGGTCCCTTCATTTAGCAAAATTGACTTTGGTGCGATCGGGGAACAAGGGGTGTTTACCAGTCCGCTACCGTTGGCGTCTATGCCAATAAAATCCCACCTATCACCCTTAGTCCCACCAGCTACAGATATAAGTACTGACGATACTTACAGGTTGATAACGGGTAACTGCCGGTTTCATTCAGGTGGTTTGTCCATTTATTCCAAAACCCTGTCTGGTATAGAAGGGACGAGCTACGCCGAAATGAACAATGAGGATGCTTCTAAATTGGGTATACAGGAAGGTGACGAAATTACTGTTCGCACATCATTGGCTGACATTCAATTACCAGTGAAATTGAATAAAAAATTTGCTTCGAAAACACTCTTTATCCCTGAAAATTTCCCGGATCTTCAGCTCAATCAACTCTTGGCGAATGGTGACTATCCGTCTGTTGTCGAAGTCATCAAAAACAGATGATATCTTTCTAAATAGGTTGGAACACTTCTGGATAATAACACATGTCGCTATTTCCGCAGAGGTTTGAACTTCCGCGAATGTTTCTGGCAGTCTCGACAATATCACTGGGATCTGTCCCGTTTTCTACTTGAGAAACTATATCGCTGACCATTTCAAGACTACGGTGCTTTCGGGTTTCACTTCCATCCCGGCCAGCGATTTTAATATGTTCAATACCCAATTGCTTGAGCTTAGGGATGGCACAAAGACCGCAAGGACCAAAGGGTTGTCCCGAGGATGTTGTCGTAAATCCCTTTGAGAATTTGGCCCATTGCCACCCCTCATAACATTTGTTGTTATCCCTGATAACCTCACTTTCGCTCTTTGAAAGCGGGGCTCCATCAATATGAGTAATTTCAGTTTCGAAATTTTCAAAGCAAAGCGGCCCTCCCATTTCCATAGGCAGGTGCAGCGTATGGCAGAGGCCTTCTTCATACGGACAGCCATCGTTGAGAATAAAGGCTTCAAATTCCAGTTCAGGAACACCCTTTGCGAGGATACCTATTTCTTTCAAAGAAATATGACGCGGCAGTATGATACGATCGGCTCCCATTTTTTGAAAGAATTTGGCTGTCGCGACATTTCGGCAAGAGGCTGTTGAACTTACATGTAATCTGACAGACAGGTTCAATTCGTGAATAATGGATAACAACTGGATATCACCAACAATTAAAGAATTTACACCGATATTTGCCAGCTCAATTGCCAGATCTTTTATATACTCAATCTGATCCTTTGTATGGGTTGTCCCATTGAGTGCAACCGAGGTACGTTTTCCTTCAGCCTTGATCGCGGCCACAACCTGAGCGACATTTTCCAGACTTCCAAGGTTATTGGCGCTTCGGCGGTTGGCCGTGAAACGCCCATAGCGTTTTGTCCATTCTGCAGGGATGACACCAAAAAAAAGCTCATCGGCACCATCACGGGCAAATTTTCCAGCTTCTTCGACCTTGCTGATAGGAGCAACGATATGCATGGCAATTTAAACCTTGTCTAATCCAGAGTAACAACAGCCTGCTGAAAAAGGCTGTTCTGAAGTGATTGAGAAATTGAGATATTCATTTGATCAGAATATTCATAGAACCAGGTATTTCCGCGTTGGCTTATTCCCAATGCGGTTTTTCTTGGGTGGGGCATTTTTGAAATTGTCGTTTTATATCTAAGACATTCACGGCGGCATCGATGTCCGGATGTGAATTTTTTTAGTTTTGGTTGATGAGCGGAACCGATTTTACAGACATGACTTTTTGCTGAATATCCCCGATTGAGATGGAGAGATAACATGATATCTTCGATTTTGTTACCGGGAACGACAGTGTGAGGCGCTAGATCTACTTCGGCTTTATTTATGCCTAAATCAGAAAGAACTTTCTTGAATTGAGGATTATCCACTGGCCATTTGACCTCATTAAAATTTTCTGGTGTCGCAATTCGCGCTTCTTTTAAATGTTTGCACAATAACCGACCTGCAATAAGGGTATGATCAGGGTAGTTGTCGCTTAGCAAATAAGCAGTGCCCCAATCATTGACGACGATCTCATTCTCGGGCTTAAGGGTTGGCATTATCCGATGCAATTTTTTATGGCCCTCATCCGTTAGGTTCGCCAAGACAAGAGCGAAGGTCATTTTGAATTTTTCGGCCAAATAAATCGATTTTTCAACCTGTTTGGCACTCGGCATCAATCGTTCACAAAACTCATTTCCTAGTCGGATTTGTTCCAGGGATACAGAACTGGAATTTGGTATTTTGGCTATTACCTGATTTTGAAAGTCCTCAAAATTTGTAATAGAATTGAGATTGCGAAAATCCGTAAAAGAGGCTGCGATACTTACCATTTAATAAAACCAATTCCTGTAAACCTGTTCAAAGTCGAGGCTCACTTCCCTTATGTTAGCCCGCCAAGCAAATGAACCTGTTTCTCTCGATATTGCGCCGGGGTTTGGTTTTGTTTTTGTTTAAAGGCACGTTCGAAGGCTGTTGTATCGGAATATCCCAGATGCACAGCAACAGAAGAGAGAGGCAATGGAGAATTCTCCAGCATGCGTTTTGCTACCTTGATGCGACAATTGGAAAGTATGTTTGAAAAATAGGTTCCTTCCACCTCAAGCCGGCGTCTCAGCGTTCGTCGTGACATACCGAGTACCTTTGCAATTTCTGTCTGATCTGACGGACATTCTCCCAGCCGTCTCAGGATTTCACGTTGTACCCGCACCGCAACCGGAGCCTTTCGACCACGTTTCATCGCTTCTAGCAAAAGGGATTGCGAGGATACTTGAAAAGTATCTTCAGGATCATTCTGAAGGGGTAAGTCGAGAAGCTGAACGGGGAACCTTATTGTGTTTGAAGGCGCATCATATTTGATCTGGCATTTCGGTCCTGCAAATGCGTTTTTCCAAATTGCGCTTGTGCTGTGTTCCAGGGTAATGGCATTCGGCCGCCACCGTTCACCCGCGGCTTGGCGCGCAATTTTCTCAAAGACTGACATACTTAACTCAGCATCCTGATGACGTGGCCAGATATCCAAATCAAGAATTCTGTATGTCAGAACAGCTTCATCACCCTCAATATCAAGTTTAACCTCAGAATCGCTTTGAACCATCTCAAACGCGTTTTTCATGAGGGTTAAGGCGGCCCCTAAAGAAGGAGCCTCAAGAACTGCAACACCAACCTCACCCAGATTGGCGACATTGAAGATAGATCCAACCTGCCAGCCAAAATCCGGAATATTAAGGTCTTCAGAAGCATTTTGGGTAAATTTGACAAATTTTCTGAGAGAAATGGATTCAGGAAAACCGTTTAGTGGAATATCAGCTCTTTGGCACAGTTCATCAATATTGCCGTTACTTTCATGAATGACCATAAAAGGGTCTTTCAAAGCTGTTGAAACTATATTTGAACAATATTCCATCACCATCCCCTCCCAAGAATAGAACCATCCAGTATATCTTATATGAAATACTCTTAAAGCCTTCTCTTTCAATTTTTCCATCAAGGCGGGAATAATACCGTAAATTTGTCCGGTTTTGTCGGGACGCTGTCCGGATATGCCGGAGCCACGCTTCTTTGTTCTCGCTATCGTTTAAAACAGGGAGAGTGGTTATGGGAAGAGTTGACGTAGCGATTGCAGGGGGTGGTCCAGCTGGCGCTGTCGCGGCGATATTGCTGAGGCGGCATGGCTTTAAGGTCAAGTTGGTATCGGTTGATAAATCAAAAAGTAGAATAGAAGGATTGTCTCCAAGAGTGGTGCAAATCCTGTCTGATCTGGGTCTGCCGATCAGGGGACTAAGTGCCCCCTGTTTACGGCAAACTATATGGGGCGGGTTTGATAAATCATCCAACCGGGAATACCTGATTGAGCGTCGGGAATTTGACAAAGGCCTTTTAGAGCAGGCCAAGCTTGAAGGAGTGGAGGTTTGCACCGCGAATATCCGAAAAATAAACTCCTCGGATAGAAGCATTCAGATAGACGATGGTGAGGAAATCAGGGCCGGTATCATAATTGAAGCCCGCGGACGTCGCGCGACAATCCGAAAAGTTGCTCTGCGTGGCCCCTCAACCGTGAGTATTTCCGGTTGGACTGGTGAGGCAAATGCCAACAGCACAACCATAAGGGCCATCAATAATGCTTGGGTCTGGCAGGCCGAGGATGAGAAAAGGGGGCAGTGGACGCAAGTTGTAATGGATGCTTCTTCCGTCTCTGGGGGGCGGGCAAGACTTAAAAAATGTTGGAATGAAGTTCTGACGGAACATCCTATCCCTTTTCCAGAACATCCGGTTATTCGGGCCTGTGAATTACGTCTGGCAACTCCTGATCTTGATCCGAGAAAAATTTGTATCGGGGATGCTGCTTTGGCGATGGATCCTCTGTCTGGAAGTGGTGTGTTTTTAGCGCTTTCATCGGCGAAGATGGCGGTCCCGTTAGTGAAAGCCCTTTTAGATGGAGAGGTGGACCTCGCACGTCAATTTTATCGTGATCGCATGGTTGAAGCCTTCATGAGGCAAGCCCGAATTGGCAGAGATTTCTATGAATTAGCGGAGATGCCCGATCAAAACCGATTTTGGTCATTGCGGGCGTCCTGGCCGGATAACGAGCCTTCACATCCAACGCGAAAAGAGGCGCGTATTTGCTCTCAGATTATTGTCCGTGACGGGCGTCTTGCAAAAGCGGAAACGCTTCTAACCCCAAAGGACGACGGTAATGTTGCCTTTGTAATGGGGGAGGAAATTGTACCACTGTTACGAAAAATTGGTAGGGGGCCCTTGCTCGCACGAAACGAATTCTGTTCTCGCCTCCTGCCATCTGTTTCACCGGATAAAGCAGGATTAATACATGACTGGCTGGTTCATCGGGGGATGTCATCCGGAATGCCGCCAATAACAACAATGAAATGAAATAGAGAGGATATGACATGCAAATGTTGGTCGGTTTTCTGGCTGCTGTTGTTTTCGCCGTATCGATAAGCGGAACAGCAGCAATGGCAGATGAGGTGTTACTACAGGAAAAGTGCCTGTCTTGTCACGTAAGTGACAACAATGAACTTACTCGAATAAAGGATCAGCGTAAAACGCCTGAGGGTTGGCTCATGACTATTGTGCGCATGCGTCAAATTCATGGGCTTGATATCAATCTGAAAGAGCAAGCCTCCCTAGTGCATTATCTATCCGAAATTCAGGGTATGGCCCCATCAGAAACAGCTGACTATCGGTATGCTTTGGAAAAAGATCCTGATGCTCAGGAGGCTTTTGGGGAGCCAATGGCGTCTATGTGCGCCCGTTGCCATACTGGCGCGCGAGTCGCACTTCAAAGGCGAACTCAGGAAGAATGGGATTTGCATATAGATTTCCACCTTGGACAGTATCCAACCATTGAATACCAAGCTTTGGGTCGCGACAGGGAATGGTTCAAGATTGCAAAGGAAGAAATGGTTCCGTTGCTTTCGAAACTATACCCGTTGCAGACCTCAGCATGGGAAAAATGGCGTGTAGCAGAAAAACCCAATGTTACTGGCAAATGGATCGTTCTTACAGAATTTCCGGAACACGGTGCTGCATATGGTCAGCTAACTGTATCTGGCAAAACATCCCCCTTTAAAGTGGAAGGCGAGATGGTTTTTGCTGGGGGCGTCACTAAACCTGTGAAAGGCGTGATGAACCTCTATTCCGGGTATGAATGGCGTGCCAACCTTAAGATGGATGACACAATCTATCGTCAGGTATTGGCCGTTTCAGAAGATGGCAAGAACCTGACAGGTCGGCAGTTCCTTCGAAGCAAGGACAGTCTGGGCGGGCGTTTTAAAGCGGCCAGAGCAGATGGTGAAGCGACTATTTTAGGAACCGTTCCTGCTGCTGTTCCATCGGGATCTGAAACCGCTCAGATAGTTGGGGCGGGGCTTGGATCTCTCAATGTAACCGGTAATGGAACGGCTGAAATATCAGCCAATCCCTATGGTGCAATGCTTAACCTGAAAACAAAAGGGAACGGTGTTCTGGGGCTGAACGCGGGCGCGTCAAAAGCCCAACTAGCTCATTATGACAGTATTGACAGTTTAAGGGTTGAACCTGCTTTCACCATCGCACGTGTTGGCGGTGGGTCGAAAGTCGGACCGGCTCGCGTTCCAGCCCGGTTTAAAGCAGTTGGCTTTTGGAACGGGCCAGATGGTAAGCCCAAAACGGACGATGATATCCGGGTCGGCGAAATCCCTGCAGATTGGAAAATCTCTGATCATAACGAGCAAGCGGCGGCAATGAAGGATGCCAAATTCGCCGGTGTCATCAATATGAAAGGTATTTTCACTCCTGGTATTGCCGGGCCAAATGCTGAACGACCATTTTCAACAAACAATGCTGGGGATCTGAAAGTGACCGCGGAGGCGATGGGGCTGAATGCTGATGCACAGCTCATTGTCACCGTGCAGCGCTTTATTGATCCACCAATTCGCTGAGGGGGGGCGTATGGGTTATCTACATTTTCAGCATCACAATATTCACCAGGTATCTGTGGAAGATCGGAATATGCTTTTTCATATTCCGACGACTGCCCTGTTTGAAATTGATCAGTTGGATGCTCAAATACTGGGCTATCTTTCGATAAAAAGTAAATTTGATGAAAGGGATATTCGGGATCAATTTACCGATCACGATCCGGCTGAACTCGCGGCCAAACTTAAAGGCTACAAGGATCTTGATATTGTCAATGATGGTCAGGGTAATGCGCCTGAGCATCCTGATATAAAAATCAAAAATTTTCCGCTGACGACAATTGTGCTCAACGTCAACACTGGCTGCAATCTCTCCTGCACCTATTGTTACAAGGAAGATCTGGATACCCCGAGTGCGGGGCGAAAGATGGCATTTGATACAGCGGTAAAGTCGATAGAACTGCTGCTCAAGGAAAACCCGGACAGGGACAGTTACAATATTGTCTTTTTCGGGGGGGAGCCTCTATCCAATCTTTCCCTAATCAAGGAAGTTGTCGCTTATGCGGAGCCTCTTTTTGAAGGTTTGGGGAAGAAGCCAAACTTTAGTCTGACCACGAATGCAACGTTGTTAAACGAGGAAATTGTCGATTGGCTGGATGAGCATAAATTCGGACTGACGATTTCCATGGATGGTCCGAAAGCACTTCATGATCTGAACCGTAAAACAATAGGCGGCAAGGGCAGTTATGACGTTGTTGCCGCCAAATCGCGTATGTTGCTCAAACGTTACAAATCCCGGCCCGTCGGTGTGAGGGTCACACTTACAGCCGGGGTCACTGCAATTGAGGAAATCTGGGATCATTTGAAGAATGATATCGGGTTTGCTGAGGTTGGTTTTTCCCCGGTGACTTCCGGAGATATGACAGCCTTCAACCTAAGTGCGGTGGAGCTCAATGATGTTTTCGAAGGGATGAAATCCCTTGGTCGGCGTTACTTGCAAGAGGCGCTCCAGGGAAACAATATTGGTTTCTCCAATATGCACCAAATGATGCAGGATTTGTTCGAAGGAAGGTCAAAAGCCCTTCCGTGTGGCGCTGGTGTCGGGATGCTGGCTGTCGATCATGAGGGGGAGATAAATCTATGCCACAGATTTACCGGCTCCAAAATGGAAAGCTACGGGAATGTGGAGGACGGGATCGCTCGCGACCGGTTATCCACCTTTATTGAGGCAAGAGCAGATCATACGGATAAAGGCTGCGCTACCTGCCAGATCCGAAATCTGTGCGCCGGAGGTTGCTATCACGAAAGTTATGCCCATTTCGCTGATCCTCTGTCACCCACCTATCATTATTGCGATTTGATGCGGGATTGGGTGGATTTCGGAATTGGCATTTATGGAGAACTTATCACCAAGGCTCCATCATTTTTTAACGATCATATTTCGCCAAGGAGGGCGTTTGGGAAATGAAACCGCTGAATAAAAAGGCAGAACGTGTCCAAGCGGCGGTGGCCGAAGACAAAATGGATGAAGTTAGGGCCATGCAAACAGTAACCGCAGGCTGTGCAACAACATTTGATCCCGGGTGGGAGGTTGATCCTTTTGGGGGTGTCGCCGCCCTTTGTCAGCCAATGGAGGCAGATTTATATGGATGTTCCGATCCCTGTTGGTGGCCAGCCCAGGTTCCGGACACAATGGTCTCTCATCCCAATTGGACAGATGAGGCGGGGAATGCTGCCAAGGATTGGCGTTCACTCGGTACAGTTTTCCCCAGCGATTCAGAGACATAAGGAGATCATGATGTTGAAACGCATTTTATTTGCAACCCTTGGTGTCCTGTGTATTGCGACACCAGCCCTCGCGGGAGACTTGATTGTCACGGTTGCCCGTCCGGGAAATCTTTACGTATTTGACGCAGCGAAGCGATCTTTGGTGAAGGATTGTTCGCTCGGCGAAAATTCTGTTCCGGGGGTGATTGCCATGTCGCCATCCGGGGAGATTGCCTATATTCTTCTTAACCGCTGGCAGGATGTTGTCGGCGTGAATATCAGAACCTGCGAGCGGGTTTTCCAGGCTCGTCAGTCTGATGGACAAATCACCCGCAGATCTATCGCATCCCTTGCCGTATCCAAGGATGGCAGCGAGATTTACACGGTTCGCAATCCTGTCCAAAAACTTCAGGACAGATATAAGGTGATGAAACCGGAATTTGCGGTTTTTGATGCAAAGGCAGGCTTGAACGTAGAGCCAAAGGCGATTTTCGAAGCACCACGTCGTTCAACGGTTATGGCAACAGATAAGCTTGGTAAAGTCTATATCGCTGGGCATGATATCTTTAGTTTTGATCCCAAAAACGGTGAAATGACGACCTCCATAGCGAATGCCAATTGGGATCGTCCAACTTACAGCCCCCCTGATGTCTTGGCTTTCTGGCCTATTGGCAGTCAGAATGAAGAGTTCCTTTTGATGTATACAGCGACGGTTTTTAAAACTGAAAAACAGGAGGAACTAGCTGACTTTGTGTGGGGTTATGAAAGTGTAAATCTCAATAATGGCGAAACAAAAATTGCTGATTTTGCGTCAATTGAGGTTCTGATGTTCTCAGCGGTACGGACACCAAAAGACCCGGACATACTTTACGGTGTCTATACTCAACTTTCAAAACACAACATCAAAACAAAGGAACTGATCAAGCGGGTTGATCTGCCCCATACCTACTATGTGATCAATATTTCCAGCGACGGTAAGGAGCTTTATGTCGGCGGAACGAATGACGATATTGGGGTCTATGATGCGGAAACACTGGAAAGAATAGGGGAGATGCGTATCCCATCCGGTGGAGACATGTCTGTCTCAACCATGCAGATTGTCAAAAGTGAATGACGGTTACTGATGCTAATCGTGCCAGATCTGAGGTGAGATCTGGTGCGAGGATTGGTTCTATGCTGGGGGGGGTGTTTTTCGATGCCAAATCACTCCCCTGGCTTCTTCCGCTCATTGGCAAGTATAAGTTTAAGATACTGCTGCTTGTCATATTGGGCGTTTTATCAGCGCTTGTAGCGCTTTTGCCGCCTTATTTGACGAAACTCATTATCGATGACGGCCTTATGGTCGGTGATCAACAAGCCCTGATCCTCTGGTCATTACTATTGCTTGGCTTCGGTGTGTTTGCGTTAGGATTTGGTGCGCTGAATAATATCCTTCATATGCGGGAATCTGTTCAGATGCTCGCTGATTTACGGCGGGTGTTGATCAATGCTGTTCTGGGGCAGAGCCAATACTGGCGCGCCGGGCAACAAACAGGCGAGTTGCTAAACCGGCTTGATGGGGATGCGGGTGAAGTGCAGAAATTTGCTTTTAACGCATTACTCAGTGGAACCGGTTCCATAATTAAATTATTTGGCGGTAGCATCATGTTAATGATGCTGAATTGGCAACTAGGGCTGATTGCTGTGTTACTTGCGCCTGTTGAACTTTTGTTTCTTAACTGGGCGCGACCAATAACCGAACGTCATTCTGTTGTTGTTCGCGAAGCAAAAGGCAGATTTGCCAGCCGATTGTCTGAAATGTTTCAAGGGCTTACAGCCCTTCAAACCGTAAATGGGGATAACGCAACCCGAACAAATCTGCAAAGCGATCAATCGGGTCTCAATCGAGCATTATTAAAGGCGCAAAAATGGGGAGAATTTACCCGAGCCGTTCCTCAATTTTTAACAGCAATTGTCCGATTTTCGATTTTTCTGGTGGGCGGGCTTATGGTCATCGAAGGACATTGGCCCCTTGGCTCCCTTATTGCTTTTATTGCCTATCTGGGGTTTCTAATTGGTCCGATGCAAACTCTGCTCGGCTTGTGGCATGCACAGGCGCGAGTGAAAATTTCAGTTGCGCGATTGAATGATGTTATGAGTGAAACAGGTATATTCTGGCCAGAATATCCAAGACCACTTCCTCATGACGGTGGCCATATCCTGTTTAAGGATGTCAGTTTTGATATTCATAGTATCGGGGTTAAGGAAAATGTAGATTTCGAAATCCAAAAAGGTGAAAAAATCCGCCTTGCAGGGCCAAGCGGTATTGGGAAATCTACATTATTGATGCTTCTGCAACGGCACAGGGATCCAGTGCAGGGCGAAATTCTTATCGATGGTGTAGAACTCTCAAAGATTGCGCGAGAGACTTTACGGGAAGCGGTGACAATAGTGCCGCAGCGCCCGTTTCTTATCCGCGGAACTGTTGCAGAAAACCTCCAATTATCCAACCCGCAGGCAGATCATGTCCGCATGTTGGATATATTATCCTTCGTTGATCTGGATGGCCGGCTTGCAGGTGAAAATAGTCTCGATAGCCTGATCGGTGAGGACGGTCTCACGCTCTCTGGCGGTGAACGACAGCGCCTTTGTCTTGCAAGGGCCTTGCTTGCACCATTTCGTATTTTAGTGATGGATGAAGCACTTTCAGAGGTGGAACCCGCACTTGTCCGTTCTATTATTGAAAAGATTGACCATCAATGGGGACATTGCACACGTATTATATCTACGCATGGCGCCGTAGAAGCCTATGGGAACTTCGATAAGACAATTCACATGGATGATGTGGGGAAGTCATGACGCGTAAATTGCAGGTTGCTTTGATCGATGGGCCCATACAAAAGGATCATTCAGCAATCCGGACACAATATTTTATGGATGGCAGTATGGGTGTTGCGGGTGAAACACCTGCAAAGAGACATGCCACAGCCGTTGCGGCGGCAATCCTGTCAAACGCACCGGCAGTTGAAATCGATAATTATGTGATTTTTGGTTCAGGTTTAAGCACCAACAACCAAACAGTAAATGCAGCTTTGTCTGCCGCTTTGAATAGTGACGCTTCTATTATCCATTGTTCTTTTGGAATGCGTCAGTCAAACTTGGAAATGTCTTCGATCGTAAAAAATATTGTATACTCCGGAAAAACGCTTGTTGCATCAGCACCCGCAAGGGGAGGGCCGGTTTTCCCGGCGGGTTACCCCGGTGTGATTTCTGTGCAGGGGGATGCCAGATGTCAGGCATCACAATGGTCGTTGCTGGATTTGCCATCCGCAATGTTCGGTGCTTGTCCGGGCACAGATATAAACGGGATTGGCGGGGCTAGTATCGCAGCAGCTTACTTTAGCGGCCTTGCGGCAAAATACGCAAATATGACCGAGGATTACATTGCCCGAATGCTGGAGGAAGCTTCATATGTCGGGCGAGAGCTGCGCCGCGCTCCAGATTAATAAGAGGAACCCATTATGCTTCAAAAAAACATGGAATTTGAGGAATGGGTTAATTGCCTTTATGACAATTGCGGTCATTTTTATGGCCACCGGGGTGGACGCCGGAAATTCATGTCTGGTCATTTCAAAATGTTCAAAAAGTCCGGGATTGAGATCGCGGATATTGCTTGCGATATCGATCGGATTGAAAGGACCAGAAAAGGTATTCTGCGTGATGATACTGAGCATATGTTCCTATTGATGCAGAAAGAGGGAAATACCCGGCTGGAACATAATGGCAATTACTGTTCGCTTGAGGCCGGTGATTTTGTGTTACTGGATTCCACTAAGCCCGCTGAATTATCATATAAAAATAGCTTCTCTCACTTTTACTCGGCACATATCCCAAGGGCCGGCTGCCTCCGTGGCAGTGTTGGTCAATTTGAGATTGGCAAGGTCCGTCGCGCGGATCACCCTCTGGCTGAAATTTTGAAGGAAACTCTCTCCAGGGCCAAAAAGGGGGACGAGAAAAAACAACTCAAATCAAGTTATCTCAAAGGGTTGATCGGAATTGCTTTTGGGGAAACTGATAATCCATTTGAGGTGAATTGCTTCGATAATCGCCAAAATAGATTTGAATTTATCGAAAGGATCATTGATCAAAACCTCTGTGAATCAGGACTTTCTCTAGCTTGGCTTGCAAAAAAAATAGGCATGTCCACTAGGCAGCTTCAACGTGAGTTTCACGAAAATGGTACAAGCTTTACCTATACGATAGGGAACAAACGGCTAAAACTAGTATCTGAGCGTTTAAATCAAGCTGTTGATATGAATAGGCAAATCAATATTGCGCTGCTTTCCTTTGCAACTGGGTTTGGTGATGTTTCCCATTTCAATCGGATGTTCAAAAAGAAGTTCGACTGCACTCCAACGCAATATTTGAACGATATTCAAAAAGCCCATTGAAATATAAGAATAAATTTGGCGCAAAATGCATAGCCGTATGGCGTAATTCCCCAAGATTGTTCAAAAACCTTCTGCAAAAATGGCACCGTCAATTTAGTTGCCGTGCGGCAGAGCGTTCGTCTCTTCCGCGCGTCAGCGTAACGGGAGGAAGTAAATGACGTACAAATTATTGATTAACGGCGTATTTGAGAGCGGCAAGGAAAGCCTTGATGTTCTTAACCCAGCAAATGAAGCTGTATTTGAAACGGTTCCGAGGGCGTCGGTTGATCAGATGAATGCTGCAGTCTCTGCTGCAAAAAATGCTCAAGTGGGATGGGCAAAAACAACGATGGCTGAGCGCAGAACGATGGTTGAAAAGCTATCTGCCGCGATAGGAGAAGAAGGGGAGGCCATCGCTCGGATCATCACGCAAGAGCAGGGAAAACCACTGCCTGAGGCTGCTGGTGAAGTCGAATGGGCTCAAGGATATCTCGCCCATACGGCAACTCTGGAACTACCCGATCGTATTATTCAGGATGATGACGAATTTTTCATCGAAACGCGGCATAAACCACTGGGCATAGTCGCAGCCATTGTGGCCTGGAATTTCCCTTTGTTACTGTGTTGTTGGAAAATTGGGCCTGCACTAATGGCAGGAAATACCATTGTTTTGAAACCAGCCCCAACGACACCAGTCACTGCGTTGAAATTGGGAGAAATCTGTGCCACGATTTTCCCGCCGGGCGTTGTGAATGTCATTGTTGATGATAATGAATTGGGACCTTTGCTGACATCACATCCAGATGTTGCCAAAATCGGATTCACGGGATCTTCCGAAACCGGAAAGAAAGTAGCTGCCAGTGCAGCCGATACAATGAAGCGCATTACTCTGGAAATGGGCGGAAATGATCCGGCAATTGTGTTGCCAGATGTTGATGTCAAAGAGACCGCCGCGAAGGTTTTTGGAGGAGCTTTCCTCAATGCCGGGCAGGTTTGCATGGCTGTTAAGCGTGCTTATGTGCATGACGATATTTACGACAGCATGTGCGAGGAATTGGCAAATCTGGCAAAACAATCAGTTGTCGATGATGGATTGAAACAAGGAACAACCATTGGCCCTATCCAAAATAAGGCGCAATTTGAAAAGGTTAAAGGATACCTGGATGATGCAAGGGAGTGCGGCACTATCATTGCTGGTGGTACTGTTCGCGAAGGCGCTGGATACTTCATTGAACCCACAATCGTCCGGGATGTAACTGACGGGCAAAAAATTGTGGATGAAGAACAATTTGGACCGATTTTACCGGTTATCCGCTTTTCGGATGTGGACGATGTTATCAAACGCGCAAATGATACGGATTATGGTCTGGCCGGCTCCGTGCATTCAGCAAATCTTGAAAATGCGATTGAAGTCGCTGGCAACATTGAATCCGGAACCATATGGGTCAATCAGCAGCTCAATATCGGACCGCATATTCCGATGGCTGGCTTTAAAGGCTCTGGATTAGGCGTTGAACAATCCTCAGAAGGTTTGGCCGAATATACCCAAATGCAAGTTATCAACGTCGCTCGCGCATGACTAAATTGACCGCATGAATACAAGCATCGATCCTTCTATTCGTGTTTTGGGATCAATTGCAACCACTTAATAAAACCCTCCTAACTCCATGAGCTGGGAGGGTTTTTACGTTTAGGTCTCCTCAATTGAGGAGGGCGTCTTCACCATTCACTGTTTTTCAAGGATAATATCTTTTGCTCGCCTTACAGGTGCAAAGAAATGGGCGTAAAACACAGAGGTCATATTTCGTGATGAGGGTATTTTAAAACGTCTCAAGTCAAGACGCATTAATGGTCGAAGCGGTTAGGTCATTTATCTTGAATAGGCAGGAACTATATAGCACAATCACGTGCCGCTTACGTCTCGTGTACGTTTGCAAACTAAAAGGAATATACAAATTAATATAACCGATTATGAATCCCTGCTGTTAGCCGCAAAAGAACAACCGGAGCCACAACGTCTACTCTTCGTTTTTTTAAAAGCATCTCTACCAAAAGATCACAAAAGTGACGAAGAAAAGAACTTTCAGGCAGGTCGTGGAGGCGAATTAGAGCCGATCATGTGTGTTGATAAAACGTTGAATGAATTGGGTAGCTTTGCCGATTTAGTGGCAGAATCTGAGAATATGGGGCAAGATTGGCAAATTGTATTGGTCGCTTGTCTTTCTGGTCGAAATGGTATTGTTCCTACGTCTGATGAAGCGACAAAACCACTGGAAATGATGGTTCAGACTGTTGAAAAGGGAGGCAACCTGTCCAATTTTCTAGCTTTTGATAAAACGGGTGACCCAATACAGTTTGCTAGTTGAATGGGCGGTACAGGAAAACTTGAAGTTCTTTTTGTCCTATGGATCATGGAACCCTCCTAAAGCAGGCTTGGGAGGGTTCGCACGTTTTTACGGACGTGAGTGATGGGTTGTTTATACCGTCATCACTTTAAAACATCTGTCGAATAGACCTTAATGGTTATCCCCCCGTGAGATACCGGTGCGCTGGTCGTTGAGAACGGGAGGTTTGTTTTGTTTGCTAAAGCCTCAGAGCTTGTTATCACGCCAACTCGCCAGCCAGAAAAACGTTCCATCAATACTTTTCCAAGTGTTTCATATAACGGGTAAAGAGGCTTCTTATTGCCTATGCGGCCGCCATAGGGTGGGTTGATAATCACGAGGCCTTTGGGGCCGTCGGGCGGGGTGAGGTCACTGATGGACTGCTCACGAAACTCAGAAAAATCACTTATTCCAGCACGCTCCGCATTGGCTTCACTCATTTTGATAGCACCAGCGTCACGATCAGAGCCGTAGAAGCGGATTGAGGGAGGGGGAAGTTGCCTGTCTTTTCTGAGCTCTTTCCACGCCGACTTGTCAAATGTCACTAGTTTCTCAAACGCGAAATCGCGCGTTCTGCCTGGATTGAGGTGGGCAGCAATTTCAGCCGCCTCAATAACAAAGGTACCAGAGCCACACATGGGATCAACAACGGGCTCTTTCCCCCGGTATCCGCATTGCCGTAACATAAGAGCGGCCAAATTTTCCCGCATTGGGGCTTTGTTGACGGCTGTTTTGTGATCGCGTTTGTGAAGAAGCTCTCCTGACGTATCCACACTGATTGTGCACATATCGTCAAGAATACGAACCTTGATATTGATGTCTGCCTCAGTGGCAATTGGAGAACCTAGCTCTTCGTTGATCGCTTTGGCAACGCGTTCTGCAGCAGCTTTCTCGTGATAAACACGAGAGCTTTTGCAAGAGGCATCAACCCGTATGGAGGTATTTGGCAGAAGGATTTCGGCCCATGGGATTTGACGTGCGCGTTTATCAAGCTGCGATAAATGAACGACACGAAATGTAGTAATTCGAACGAGGATCTTGCTCGCACCGCGGATCACAAGATTGGCTCGCCAAACTTCAGGCCAATCTCCTTTTATCGATACACCGCCTTTATCAGGAACAGGTTTTTTAAACCCCTTTTCCATTGCTTCTTTACAAAGAAGGTCTTCCAATCCCGGTGCAGTGACGAGAAATATCTCAAGTTTTGGTTCTGATTTCATGCCCCTGCTTAACCTGAAGGGGCTCGGGCGTCGATGTTTATTTCTCATCACTTTGGAGCAAATAGGAGTGTTTAGGCTGCAAGCCTATCTGGGGGGCTCTTCTTGCTCCCTAAAAACTTGGTAATCTCTTTGAAACGGATATTTACATCTGCGGCATCCTGATAATATCTGAACAGTTCTTTCAAAGGCGAGGAAAACTCTTTCTGTGCTGCTATGACTGCAATCAGGGCGCCAATGGAAAGTCGGTCTTCAATGACCAGATACCCACCAATTGAATAAAAGAAAAACGGCGTTAAGGCGGTCAGGAAATTATTGAGTGCCTTCATAAAGAATTTCACTTTGTGAATGTTCTGCCGGATATTTTCAACATTCTTTAATGACGTTCCAATGTTTTGAATTTCTTTTCTATTTCGAAGCAATCTTGAGGATTGGTCACCCAATTCTCCGCCCAAAGCCCGTATCTCAATAACACGGTGTCGGGCCAATCGATTAACGCGGTGTTGAAGTTTTGGGATCAGGAAAATCTGCAGAGGTAATAAGGTCAGGGCAGCGGCGCCTAGCACCGGATCTTGCATAAACATAAAGACTAGAATTGTCAGAAATGTTCCTCCTTGAAAAACGGGAAGAGCAAATGCATCCGATGCAAATCCTCCTATCGGTTCCACTTCCTGCGCGATCAACGGTATTATCTCCGATCGGCGCGCTGATCCGTGGCCTTCTCGCCAGCAACGATAAATTCGTAGCCGAAACCGTCTCAAGATGCGTTCACCAACCTTTCCCCTGTAAACATTAAGGGTGTATTTAAGTATGCCGCCAAAGGAGATTGCCAACAGGAATACAGCGCTCAACGTGAAAAGAGACATCGTCTGAGAAAAGCCGATATTGAGATAAAAAATCGGGAAGCTGGTTGAATTGATCACATCATTGATGATTATTTTTGGTAGCTCCAGTGTCAGATACAAGACTGGCATTGCAAGCAATCCCAATCCAGCCAACAGAACTTGCTGTTTTAGCGTATAGCGAATGATAAATGCGTAGGCATTTGCGCCAAATTCGGATGCCTCTTCTCTCTCTTTATTGTGGTGACCGGATTTTTTAACCGAGACTGACTTTCGTAATTTAATCGCCCCTATCGTTAGCGCGAGAACAAGCATACCCAAAGGAGCCCAGAAAAGCGTTATATGCAAAAGCGAATGCAGCCAGATGGGAACCTGGTCACTCAAACTGTGGCCCAATGACATTGCGAGCCAATGAACTATACCTTCATAATAGCCGTACATTTACACCCCCTCAGAGTGTGAGTTGAAGTTTGTAGAAAATGTCTGGACGAAAGAGCCGTGGCCAGCAGATCACGATGATTGATTTATGTCATCAAGATCTACTGGTTTGAACGGCAACTTTTTTCTAGCAGGTATTACGCTGCTAATTCAGGATCGAGCTTGGGTGCATTGGGCAACGATTTTCTGCGCCAGAGAAAATATACGGCAGGCACAACGAGCAACGTGAGAAGAACGGCACTGACCATCCCCCCAACCATTGGGGCGGCAATTCGGCTCATGACCTCTGATCCTGTTCCCGTTCCAAAGAGAATTGGCAATAACCCGGCAATAATCGCGGCTGCGGTCATCATGACCGGGCGCACCCGTATGACGGCACCATGCAAGACGGCATGGATCAAAGCCTCTTCTTTTGGCTGAATACCTTGGGTTTCGCAATCAGTCAGCATCTTGTGATAGGCCTGATTGAGATAGACCAGCATAATGACACCAATTTCCACGGCAACACCGGCGAGAGCAATAAACCCCACCCCGACTGCAATCGAGAAGTTGAAACCCTGTAAATACATTAACCAGATACTACCCACCATCGCGAGCGGCAGGGTCCCGATGATGATCGCCACTTCGACGAAATTACGGAAATTGATAAACAGCAGGATTACAATAATCGCCAAAGTCAGCGGGATCACATAAGTCAGCTTTTCCTTGGCACGTTGCATGTATTCATATTGCCCTGACCATTGAATGGAATAACCAGCGGGCAAGGAAAGCTCGGCATTGACAATTTTTTGGGCATTAACGACATAACTTCCGATGTCAACGCCTTCAATGTCGATGAAAGACCAGCCGTTGAGGCGTGCATTTTCACTTTTGATCGCCGGAGGGCCATCTTCGACACGAATATCAGCAACATCAGAGAGGGCAATACGTTGTCCTGCTGGGGTAACAATGGGAAGCAAAGACAACTTTTCCGGTGAACTTCGGTAGTCCTGCGGATACCGGATATTAACCGGGTAACGTTCCAATCCTTCGATTGTCTGTGTCACATTCATACCGCCAATTGCGGTCGCGACGACCTGTTGTATATCCGCAATGTTAAGTCCGTATCGTGCCGCTTTTCTTCGGTTGATATCCACCTTTATATATCGGCCGCCCGCAACACGTTCGGAATAAACCGACGCTGTTCCGGGCACATCTTTAAGAATGATTTCTAACTGTTTGCCGATTTTCTGAATTTCAAGCAATTCTGGTCCAGCAATCTTGATGCCGACAGGGGTTTTAATCCCGGTCGCCAACATGTCAATTCGGGTCTTGATCGGCATCACCCAGGCATTGGTAACACCGGGAAATTTCACAAGTGCATCTAACTCCTTTTTAAGACTGTCAATGGTCACACCGTCACGCCATTGATCATGCGGTTTTAGCTTGATAAAGGTTTCAACCATGGTGAGCGGGGCGGAATCCGTCGCGGTGTCGGCGCGTCCTACTTTACCAAAGACGGTTTCTACCTCAGGGACTGTATAGATCAGTTTATCTGTTTGTTGGAGAAGCTGCCGCGCCTTACCAATGGAAATGCCGGGATAGGTGGTTGGCATATACATCAAGCTCCCTTCATCCAGAGGAGGGATGAATTCACTTCCGATTTTGTCCAAAGGCCATGCTCCGATGCCAAGAGAAACCAAAGCCGCGAGAAGTGTCATTTTTGGAAATCGCAGAACCGTTTTAAGAACAGGCATATAAATAGCAGTCAGAATTCGATTAATTGGATTTTTGTGTTCGGGAAGAATTTTGCCCCGAATAAAATACCCCATTAATACTGGCACCAATGTAATCGCGAGCGCGGCGGATGCCGCCATGGCATAGGTTTTGGTGAAAGCCAGCGGCGAGAACATTCGCCCTTCTTGTGCTTCTAACGTGAAGACCGGCACAAAACTGACGGTGATAATGAGCAAACTAAAAAAGAGTGCTGGGCCAACTTCACTGGCGGATGCTGCGACAATTTTCCAGCGGTTTTCTTTGGTAAGCGGCGTTTGCTCCATATGCTTGTGCATATTTTCTATCATCACAATCGCACCATCAATCATCGCGCCAATAGCAATGGCAATCCCTCCAAGAGACATGATGTTGGCGTTCAAGCCTTGGAAATGCATGATGATGAAGGCCGTAAGAATGCCAACCGGTAAGCTGACAATAGCGACTAGCGAAGAACGCACATGAAACAGAAAGACGACGCAGACCAGAGCGACAACACCAAATTCCTCCAGAAGTTTGATCCACAGGTTCTCAACGGCGCGTTCAATCAACGAACTGCGATCATAAACGGTTACAACCTCGACACCCTCGGGTAATCCCTTTTTCAGCTGGGATAATTTGGCTTTTACACCGTCAATAACCTGTTGAGCGTTTTCGCCAAAGCGCATGACGACAATTCCGCCAACAGTTTCTCCTTCGCCGTTAAGTTCCGCAATTCCGCGGCGCATTTGCGGGCCAAGTCCGATATCGGCAACATCTTTGAGCAAGAGAGGCGTGCCGTTCTGATTAACCCCAAGTGGGATGTTTCTCAAATCCTCTTCACTGCTGATATATCCAGTGGCTCGAACCATATATTCCGCTTCGGCCATTTCAACCACGGACGCCCCGATTTCCTGATTACCGCGTTTGATGGCCATTTGAATATGAGAGAGCGGGACACCAAAGGCTCGCAACTTATCCGGGTCTACCTTAACCTGATATTGTTTGACCATGCCGCCAAGCGCACTGACTTCAGAGACACCGGGAACAGTTTGAAGCTCATACTTCAAAAACCAGTCTTGCAGGCTTCGTAGCTGACTTAGGTCATGTTTGCCGGTTTTATCGATCAAGGCATACAAATACACCCAACCTACACCGGTGGCATCGGGGCCCAATTGTGGTTTGGCACTTGATGGGAGGGACGGAGCGACCTGACTTAAATATTCCAGCACACGGGTTCGCGCCCAATAAAGATCGGTATTCTCATCAAAAATTACATAAACATACGAGTCTCCGAAGAAAGAAAAGCCACGAACGGTAACGGCGCCGGGCACGGATAACATCGCGGTTGTTAGTGGATAGGTCACCTGATCCTCAACCACTTGCGGAGCCTGACCAGGATAGGATGTCTTGATAATTACCTGTACATCGGACAAGTCGGGCAGGGCGTCAACAGGGGTGTTCTTTACAGAATACAGCCCTGCGCCCACCAGAATGAATGTGGCGAGTAGCACAAAAAAACGGTTGTCTACCGACCAGCGAATAATGGATTCAATCATTATATTTTCCTTTAATCACCAAGTTGGCCAGTGACCATGTTTTCATGATCCATTTTTGGCATTGCAGGAATGGCAATTTTGGATATCTGAGCCTTGTCACCGCCAATTTTTTGAATTTCTATGCGCAACTTCATTCCCGGCTCAAGGGCCGAAAGATCCACAGATTGAGCAACTGTGAAGTTCATCTTCATTGCTGGCCAATCCCATTTCTTGATGGCTTGATGCGAGACGGTCATCATCCGATGGCCTTTCATCAGGCTTACAATTGTTGCGTCTACTGAAGCTGTATTTGGCGAGGAGGAGGGTTCACTTTCTTCATCACTTTGAGCGTTCATTCGTTTGAAATCAGATGTTTTACTGGATTCAGAATCCAGCAGGAATTGTGCGGATGAGACGACTTTTTCTCCCGCTTTTACGCCGGTTAGTATTTCTGCAAATTGATCATCGATACGACCGATTTTTACTTTGATAGATTTGAATTGCCCATCCCCGAGCGCAAGAACCAAGCGATCGAAACTGCCAGAGCGAATAACCGCTTCTTTAGGGACAAGTAAGCTGGTTTCCCTGGCCTTTGCATGGATCATGATCTGCGAAAACATATTGGGTTTCAGATCTTTGTCCTTGTTATCAAACCGAAGGCGGACTTTGACAGTTCGGGTTTTTGCGTTCAAAGTCGGATAAATATAGTCAACTTTTCCAGTCCATGTTTTCCCGGGTAAATATTCCAGTGACATGGTGACCGGCAGTCCTTCTTTGACCTGAAACACTTGACGTTCGAATACTTCGGCTTCGACCCAGACTTGATCCAAAGATCCTATGGACATTAGGGAAGTGCTGGGTTTTACGAAAAAACCTTCCCGAATATCATGGCTGGTAACGACACCGCTTTGCGGTGAATATATGGTAATTGTCTGCTTTATTTTTCGGGATTTCTTTAACGTTTTGATTGCTCTCTTCGGTAAGCGCAGCGCCTTCAACCTGTCTTCGGCGGCTTGTATCAATCGGCTATTCCCCCGGTCAAGGGCGATAAGCAGTTCTTTTTGGGCATTTACCAGTGCTGGCGAGTAAATTTCATATAACGGTTGGCCTTTTTTGACAGGATCCCCGGCGGCTTTTACGTAAAGCTTTTCAATCCAACCTTCTACTCTAGGATTGATCTGGATTAACTGATCTTCATCATACTGCACATAGCCAACCGTATTGATCTGGGTATGCAGGGGTTGGTTTCTGACAATTGCTGTTCTGACGCCCAGATTATTGATCACATCAGATGAAATTCTGATGGTACCGGGACCGGTATCCTTGCCAGTACTAGCCTCCTCGTAAACAGGGATCATATCCATGCCCATTGGAGATTTTCCAGGCTTATCCCGCTTGTAATCGGGGTTCATTGGGGCAACCCAGTATAACGGTTTCTTTTCAGTGGATGCACTGCTTTGAGGGTCCATCTCGATTGAAGGTTGGAACAAAGATGCATAGGCTGCAACTGAGGCTGCTGACCCCACAATCAGGCCTGCAAACAATGAAATTATTACGGTAGACTTTTTGCTCATTTGTCTGCTCCTAATGGAAGGTCATTTATTGCAACTTCATCCGTGCTAGCCGCGAAAAAATAGTTCAATTGCAGAATGGATTTCTGTCGTTCGACATTGATGTTCAAGGCGCTTATTTCAGCGTCCATTTCCGCAATCCGGGCTCGCACAACTTCGGCGAAATCCCCGTCGTCGTTGGTATACGCTGTGAGGGAGGCTTCTGCCTGTTCGTGCATTTGCGGCAGTAACTGCGTCTGATAGAGCGCTTGACGTTGGTTTAGCCGCAAAAGTTGGGCCTTTGATGTTTCAAAGGATGCCATCAGCTTTCTAAGGAGTTGCCATTTTTCGGTTTTTACCGCGGATGCTTTTGATCGGGCAGACTGAACTTCTTTGTCCTGCCTGTTTGCAGTGAAAAGCGGGACGCTGAAGGTTACGCCAACTGATAAGAGATCAGCACGATCATTACCCATGGGATCATCGGCCCGAAACCCGTATCCTGCATTAACGCCCCATTTGGGTTTGTATTTTTGCTTCGCCAGCTCAATGCCGGTATCGCTGGTTTTTATTTTCTGCTCAAGCGCTTTTAGAACAGGATGCATCGATAGTTTTTTATAGAGTATTTCGGGTTTAATCGGCGCCGCCGACTTGTAGAATTGCTGATTGAGTAACTGGATATCAGGTAATTTTCGGACAAGCGAAAATTGAGATATTTGTAATTGATGTACCTGCCGCGTGTTCTCTAAATATTCATCCTGGAAATAATCATTCAGCCATTCAACAAGCTGCTGTTGGTATGTCTCCTGCCTTTGATGCAGAACTGTCAAACGGTCATCCAGTCGTGTGAGTTCCAACTGGGCGCGGATGACATCCTGTTGGCGGCTTTTTCCCAAAGCTGTTGAATAACTGGACTCGGCAATATCCGTCAGTTGCTCAAATAACGCCCGATTTTTGTGGATTATCGCAATGCTTTCCTGTTGCTTATAGGTATTGAGCCACAATTGACCAACAGTAACGCCGACTTTTGCTTTGCGATTTAGTCTTTGGAAGGGGAATTGGCTTCCTTGTAACTCCAGTTGCCGTTGTCGCAATGCCAGACTATCGCCTGCCGGGAAAGCTTGAGATATTCCGATTTTGGCTTGTGTCATTCCTTCTTGGCTAAAGTCCAGAGTATCTGTTGGCAAATTTGCCATGCTAATGGACATAGAGGGATCAGGTAGTGATCCTGCGGCGACACTTGCAGCCAGAATCGCATCTTGAGAATGTTCATTTCCAACCAGCCAGGGATCGGTCAATTGGGCGTATCTCATCGCCATTTCAAGATCCAGGATAGTATCGATATCCTTCCCGGTCTTGTTTTGAGAGGCCATTGCGAACTCTGAAATGTCATCAGAATTTGACGCAAGAGCTATTGAAGCTCCCAATATAATAAAAGCCGCAAGGGTCGCGCCGGTGAGACGCCGTGTGTAAAGCATTGCTTGATTTCCCTGAACTTCTCCACAGACAGGCGGTTTAAGGCCATGTTTGTAATAGGAGAGACATTTGAAATTTTTAAAGTGATATGAGAGAGGGACGTCAAACTACATCGTGCAAAAGCACGCGCAAATTCAGTTACCCAAAATCAAGCTATACGGAGGGTGGTCTTTTGGGAGGGGCACGATACAAGGATTCCAGCTCAGTTGCTGAAATGGAAAACGCAGTTTTCACCGCGAAAGCAGTTGTCGTTATCGGTTTAAAATTATTTAAGGCAAACGAACAGGATGCCATGCTGCAATGTTCAACAAAGCGATGTTGACTGTCATTTTGGGTGTCCGATAAATTGCCGATCTCAGAGGATACTGCGTGAGTATCAGTGGGTTCCTGAGAATGCTGCATAAACATCGGCATGACGGCCAACAGGTTGAACAGGAAAAGCGACGCAATGAGTGCGTTCAAGCCTTTCACTTTCCAACTTATTTTGTAGTCCGTATTTTTCAAAATCGACCTGTTTACACAACAAAGAGCTTTAATCCTGACTGTACATAGGAGGCCATTGTTCGGATGACAAGTGAAAATACTAATATTTTTCCGCTTGGGGCGAAACTAAGCCAAAATACTGTTTGTATTCCTAGAATTCGGATAATGGGTGCGACAATTGGTCTTGATAGAGTCAGTTTCATTGAGTGAGAGTTCAGGGCAAATTCGCTGAGATGAAAATATTTTACCGATATTCACGAGGAGTGGAGTTTGTCCATTTTTTGAAGGCTTTGCGAAAGTTTGATGCTTCTGTGAAGCCCGTGCGTTCTGCTATTTCTTCGATCGTCAGGTCGGTTGTTTCAAGATATTCTATGGCGAGTTTTTCACGCAATCCGTTCAGAACTTCCTGATAACTGGTGCCAAATTCCTTGAGCCGGCGTTGGAAAGTTCTTGGAGATATGCCAAACTCAAAGGCCATCATTTCCATATCGGGAAAATTACCAAGTTTGGCAATGAGCTTTTTCTGGATTTCAACAATCAGCTCGTTCTTCTTGTCAAATTCCTCCAGCATTTTATCGCAAATCTCTGCGCATATTTGTGCCGTTATCGGATTTGCATTGGGTAGCGGGTGGTCCAGTAGAGATGCGTCAAACTGCCAATCCAGAACATCCGCATCAAATTCAACGGGGCATCCAAAGATCTTCTCATAGTCGGCAGCGTAGGAAGGTGCGGGGTAGGGGAAATGTAATATGCGGGATGGGATTTCTTGTCCAAGAACCTGCGTCGCGAGGGAATGAATGGAGCTGAACCAAAACTCTGCGGTGAGCGGGAGAACTTTATCCAGATTGAGCGGATTATGCCCTTCAAAAATCGCAATGCCATTTTCAATTCTGAAACTTTTTTTGAGCACTGGTCCCGCCAGTTTTATGTTTCTAAAGCCGCAATAAATCGCTTCACCAAAATTGGCACTGCTTAAAAGTGCATAGGCAAAAATACTAAAATCACTGATCCGAAATCTTTGACCCGCGATGAGGCCGATAGGCGTATCTGGGTTAAGGGTTCTCACATTTCTGAAGATCGATAATTTCTGGCGGTGGGAGATCAGTGTCTTTTGATCTTCCATGGCGGCCAGATCAAGTCCGCTGCCTTTAAGCGCCTCTGTTTTTGACCCGCCTTGTTCGTCCAGAAGGTTGATCAGGACAGAGATATCCAGAACCGTATGGGTTGGCGTATCGAGATCTTGATTATAGTTGGCAACAATTTCCATTTTATATTTTGTTTTTATAATGCCCGTTATCGGTGCTTGTATTTTGAATTATACTTGAATTTGGCGTGATTGCACATGGAATTGTCGTATCTCAACCTTTTATTCAAAAACCCCAAGGTGTTCTCTAAACGGCAACCATGGACAGGGGAATAGGATCGAAACTCATGAGAAAGCTCAATAAATCAATACTGGTGGGAGCAATTGCGCTTTCTACAATGCAACTCTCGCAGATCCACACTGCTGGTGCTGCTGATTATTTGGTTAAACCAAGCATCCATAAAGAACTTGCCGAACATACGAAACACTTTGCTCAGAAGGTCTATAAAATCGGCTCGAATGTTTATAGCGCCGTTGGCTGGGGGCTGGGCAACACGATTATGATTGTCGGTACTAATGGTGTCATCATCGTGGATACCGGCGTTAATCTGGCGGGCGCTGCTTCAGCGCGTGACGCGCTTCGCCAATATTCGGATAAACCTGTAAAAGCAATTGTTTATACACATTTTCACCCTGATCATTGGGGCGGGGTCGGGGCCTGGACAACACCGGAGGAAGTGAAATCCGGTAAGGTTGAGATCATCGCTCATGATACATTGCTTGATAATGTTGTATTACAAGGTGGTACCGTTGGTGCAATCACAGCTATGCGCACCGGTTATTCATTTGGGGTTTTTCTGCCGCCCGAAGATGTCATTTCCATGAATGATGGCATTGGGCCGAAGGAAATGGGCGGGAGTGCTAATTTTATCGCGCCAACGAAGACTTTTGCAGACAAACTTGATCTCACAATTTCCGGTGTCAAAATCCAGCTTCAACATGTTCCAAGTGAAGCGGATGACGAGATAGTCGCTTATCTTCCCAAAGAAAATATTCTTCTCTCTGCTGAAGTTATTCAAGGGCCAACTCTGCCCAATATCCACACTATTCGCGGGGTTACGTTTAGAAATCCTGTTAAGTGGTACAAAGGGATTGATCGTCTTCGGGACTATAAGGCGGCGGCAATGGTTCCGGCCCACGGCCAGCCGGTTATGGGCATAGAAAAAGTAGAAGAAGTTCTACGAATGACCCGGGATGGTATTCAATATATTCATGATCAGACCGTTCGTTATATGAATAAGGGGATGACCCCGGATGAACTTGCAGAAAAGATAAAATTCCCACCCCATTTGGCAAATTACAAACCTTACTTGAGGGAATATTACGGCACGGTAAAGCACTCCGTTCGCCAGATTTATCAAGGATATCTAGGCTGGTTCCAGGGGGACCCGGTTGAACTTGATCCAACCCCCCGAACAGAAAAAACAAACCGTCAGATAAAACTGATGGGCGGCCGGGACACGGTGCTTAATGAAGCTGTCAAAGCCTATGAGGCTGGAGATAATCAATGGGCTGCTGAATTGGCGACCTTTCTTATTAGAAGCAAGCATGAAGATAAGGATGCACGTCAGATAAAAGCTGCCGCTTTTCGAAAACTGGGATATGCGTCTATGAATACAAATTGGCGCAATTGGTATCTGGTGTCCGCAATGGAACTTGAAGGCAAGATAGAGCCAATGAAAAGTCTGGTACAGATCATCAGACAATTTGCTTCCCCCGATGTGATCGCTCAGTGGCCCGCGTCTCGTTTGATCGGTGGCATGGCTTATCGTCTCAAAGGTGAGAAAACTCAGGATCTCAAATTAACAGCGGGTTTTCATTTTACGGACACGAATGAGGCTGTGGCGCTCGAAATACGTAACGGGATTGCACAATTTCACTCAACGCCGCCCAATAAAACCGACTTTACACTGATTTTGCCCAAACCTGTCTTCCTTGGGATTGGTGCCGGTAAAATCAAATTGAATGAGGCGCTTAAAAAAGGGATGGCTAAACTAGAAGGAAATCCAAAGAAACTCCCTGTATTTTTTGCAAGCTTTGATCCTGCATTCAGTTCAATTGAATTGACGGTTCGGTAGTATTTCGGCGGGCAAGTAATAGTCGTCTATTCAAAATGGGATTTCAGGAGTTCTATAAAGGATTGCGTGATAAGGGATGGGGAGGCGGAATGTGGCTGAACAATCGAATACTCCCAATTAATTGCCGGAATAAAGGGTTTAATGACCACGCCTTCATCCTCTGCGTCCGTGATGAAGGGGTCCAAAATGGCAATTCCGGCACCTCTTTTCACCAGTTCATAAACCGTCAACTGGGTTCGTGTTTCCAAAGTGAAAATGCGTTTTATATGTTCGGATGAGAAAATCTCATCGATTTGCGCGCGAAAAGGACTTCCGCGGGATAGGGAGATAAACGGCTCTCCCTCCAGATCCTTCGCCTGTATTTGACCCTTGCCGCGAAGGCGATGTCCGGCGGGTAATGCGCAAACCGCTTGCTGCTGGCAAAATCCTTGAACCTGCATACCGATATCTTCTTTTCGGCGAAGAGAAACAATCCCCAGATCCAACCGTTGTGTCCGTACCAGCTCCAATGCCTGAATGCGGGGCGCGGTTTCCAGTTCAATACTGACATTTGGGTGCTGTTTTACAAAGTCAGCGATCACGCTTGGCAGGAAACTGTCAACACAAACGGGCATAGCGACAATCCTTAAGCTCCCCTCCTGTTTGTTTGCGATGGCCTCTGCTGAACGTTGAATTTCATCCAGACCAATAAAGGCACGGTCTACGTCGCGAAACAGGGTATGAGCCTCAAAAGTGGGAACCAATCGATTGGGTTTTCGATCAAAAAGATTCAGATTAGTCCGGTATTCAAGATCGGAGATCAATCGGCTGATTGCTGGCTGGGTTATAAACAGCATTTTGGCCGCCTCTGTCGCCGATCCGGTGACCATAACTGCCCTGAAGGCTTCTATCTGACGCAGGTTTATTGCCATGCCTGTATCCATCCAATGAGAAGGGTGAGTTATAGCATAACATTTAATTATGCAGAATGCGTATAAAGTAATTTTTCATGATGCTGATTAATGCCGATACTGACGCCAGTATTTTCAAACATGGATCAATAAAGTATGGAATGGGCGCTTCTCCTATTTGTGACATTTCTCGCTTCCACAGTACAATCCGCCACCGGTTTTGGTTTTGGGTTGATCGCGGTGTCGGCCTTTCTTATTGTTCAGAACTCGGTTGAAGCCATTCAACTTGTCATCATTATCACACTCGCCATGTCCTGCGTTCACTGGCCCAAACTTAAAGGTCTGGCGCCTGTCCCTATACTGAAATGGTTGTCTTTAGGATGTGTCGCTGGGTTTCCATTGGGTATTCTTGTCTATAATCAGCTGGACCTCGACGCGATTAAAGCCGTGATTGCTGTTCTGATTATTCTGATTAGTTTGCAAAATGGTTGGCATCTGTTTCGCAAAACCCAGGAAGACCCTTCCGCTGGAATTAAAACTCATAATCGAGGCGCCATCGTGGGTGTTGGTGTTGCCTCCGGTATGATGGCGAGCAGCATGGCAATGCCGGGGCCGGCGGTCATGCTTTATCTCTCCAGAACCGGTTTGAGCAAAAACGAGATACGCTCCACCATTATTACGTTCTTTCTGTTTTCATACGGTGGCGCGCT
>PJEL010000759.1_pt1 | contig 36463 bp, 32 predicted proteins | sample 1853271 | NCBI WGS metagenome assembly PJEL01 (sample SAMN08108733, study PRJNA415343) | Invertebrate metagenome, whole genome shotgun sequencing project. | host: Globobulimina | place: Sweden: Gullmar Fjord | collected 2015-08
CTCACCATTAAGGACAAAGCGATAAGTAGAATGCTATGATTAGTCGCAAGTATCTTCCAAAAATAATTATCTATGTCTCCCAGCAATAACCCAACCATCTTCTGGCACGATTACGAAACTTTCGGTGCGAACCCGTCTAAAGACCGTCCTTCCCAATTTGCTGGGGTCCGTACAGATATGGATCTTAATATTATTGGGGATCCGGTGACTTTTTATTGCAAGGTAGCCAATGATTACCTCCCCTCACCCGAAGCCATTTTAATCACTGGGATCACTCCACAATTGGCGAACCTGAAAGGGATCCCAGAAGCCGAGTTTATGGCTAAAGTCCATGATCTTTTTAGTCAGCCCAATACCTGCGTTGCCGGGTATAACTCCATTCGATTCGATGATGAGGTTTCTCGGTACGGTTTCTACCGAAACTTTTATGACCCTTATGCCCGTGAGTGGCAGCAAGGCAACTCACGTTGGGACATTATCGATCTCGTCAGGGCCTGTTATGCATTCAGACCCGATGGTATCGAGTGGCCGGTCAAAGAGGATGGTTCACCCAGTTTTAAGTTAGAGCATTTGACCCAGGCCAACGGCTTAAGTCATGAAAAGGCACACGATGCCATGTCAGATGTTTATGCCACCATAGATATGGCAAAGCTGATTAAACAGAAGCAACCTAAACTATTCGACTATTACTTCACCTTAAGACGTAAACAAGAGGTGTCTAAACTCATCGATGTGCTTAACATGCAGCCTCTGGTACATGTCAGTTCGAAAATCAGTTCACTCCATGGCTGTACAAGCATCATTGCGCCGGTGGCACATCACTCCACCAATAAAAATGCCATTATCTGCGTTAACTTAGCCATGGATATCTCACCTCTTATCGAGCTCAGTGTCGAGCAGATCAGAGAGCGTATGTATACGCGAAGAGCCGATCTTGGTGAAGATGAACTCCCTATCAGCGTTAAACAGATACACATCAATAAATGTCCCTTTATCGCTTCCGCTAAGACACTCAGTGATGAAAATGCCGAGAGACTCAATATCGATAAGGCATTTGCCAGAGAGCAGTTTAAACTATTGAAGCAACACTCGGAGCTGCGAGAAAAATTAGTCGCCGTCTTCGATGTCGAATATGAGTCAGGTTCAACGGACCCCGACCTACAGCTATATAGCGGCGGATTTTTCAGCTCTGCAGATAAAGAGAAGATGGAAATCATTCGTCATACCTCACCGCAGAATCTTGCGGCACTTGAGCTTGAGTTCGATGATTCGAGACTCAAAGAGATGCTATTCAGATACCGAGGCCGTAATTACCCAGAGACATTCGATGAGATGGAATCCATGAAGTGGCGTGATTTTTGTCAGTCGAGACTCAACGATCCCGATTATATGTTGAAGTTAGAAAATCTAGTGAATGAAACTGCTCAAAATGAAGACAAACAAAAATTACTTACAGCTTTATGTCATTATCTTAGCAATTTGTAGGATTTTACTGAGATAAATGGGAGGTAGATCTCATCATCATTGTAAAACGATTACTAAAATGATTTTCATTATCTTAACAATTATAGGACCATTAACATGCAAGATAGATTTATAAAGTGCATCGCAGAGTTGCCAAAACCGCTATCAGATGCATTGGTACCCATGTTGAATGCCGATTTTGCCGGCCATATCGATGCCCAGCAACTAAACACGCTTATCACCAAGAGTGGACTAGAGGAAAGTGAGCTACTTCTAGCTTTGCTTCCTGTTGCCGCAGCACTGGCCAGACCGCCTATCAGTGAATTTTATGTCGGTGCCATTGCCAAGGGTAAGAGTGGTGATATCTACATGGGCGCGAATATGGAACTCACAGGTGAGGCACTATTCCATTCGGTGCATGCAGAACAGAGTGCAATCAGTCATGCATGGCTGAGCGGTGAACGTCAAATTGAAGATGTCATCGTTAACTTTTCACCATGTGGCCACTGTCGCCAATTTATGAACGAGCTGGTTGAAGGTCAGAAGGTCAAAATACACCTTCCTGAACAACAAACTCAACCTCTGTCTCATTATCTGCCCTATGCCTTTGGCCCGAGCGATCTGAACATTACCGAGCCCTTGCTAACCAAGCAGCAGCATGAGCTGAGCCTAGACAGCTCAGACCCTATGATCATCGAGGCTTTGGACCATGCAAGCCTAAGCTATGCCCCTTATACGAGTAGTTATGCGGCTGTTGTCCTGGAAACACAAGATGGTGCGACCTATTGTGGCCGATACGCCGAAAATGCGGCGTTTAACCCCTCTATGTTACCCATGCAGATGGCACTTTCTACCATGGCCAGACATAACAGAGAGTTCTGTGAGATCTCTCGTGCGGTATTAATCGAATCTGCAGGTGGAAAAATTTCTCTGGTTGGCGCAACTATGGATGCTCTCCATGCCGTTGCGGCCGTAGAGCTTGAACATATCGTCCTCGATCCCGAGTAAGCACGCTTAACTCATTCAACACTCTTGAAAAGGACTGCCGAAGCAGTCCTTTTTTGTATTAATTTTCGATAATTATTTTCGATTACGCTCCAGTTTTGCCAACAAGCTCGACGTGTCCCAGCGATTACCGCCGATAGCCTGCACTTCTGAGTAAAACTGATCGACCAGAGCGGTCAGAGGCAGATGAGAGCCATTCTTTCTGGCTTCATCTAATGCAATATTGAGATCTTTTCGCATCCAGTCTACGGCGAAACCTAAATTGTACTCTCCCTGCCACATCGTCTGATAGCGATTCTCCATCTGCCAGGATTGTGCGGCCCCTTGACTGATCACTTCGACAACCTTCTCACCATCGAGTCCGGCACTTCGAGCAAAATGAAGCCCCTCAGCCAATCCCTGAACCACACCTGCGATGCAAATTTGATTGACCATCTTAGTCAGTTGTCCTGCACCAATATCGCCAAGACGTTCGATACAGCGAGCATAGGCATCGATAATGGGTTTGGCTTGCTCAAATATTTCCGCATCACCGCCTGTCATCACAGTCAGCACGCCATTTTCAGCTCCAGCCTGTCCGCCAGACACTGGCGCATCCAGAAAGCCGATACCGGCTTGTGATGCCATTTCACCTATCTCGCGGGCTACATCGGCAGAGGCGGTCGTATGGTCGACCAAAATAGTACCGGACTTCATAGCGTTAAGTACGCCCGCTTCACCTAAGGTCACCTCACGCAGATCGTCATCGTTACCGACACAGATGAAAACAATCTCCTGGTCTTGTGCGGCAAGCTCAGGGGTAGATTTAGATTGTCCGCCATATTCGTTGACCCAAGCCTCAGCTTTAGCCTCAGTGCGATTGTATACGGTGACATCATGTCCATTACTAACCAAGTGGCCAGCCATTGGGTAACCCATAACACCTAAACCGATAAATGCTACTTTTGCCATTTTTATCCCTTATTAGTTTTAGTTCTTAGCTGAGCTAGTCTATCACCCTGTACATTTTTTATAAAAGCGGGTTAGAAAAAAGGCACCCTAAGGTGCCTTTTACGTGAAATATTTAATTAAGCTAAGGTTACATGAGCTTCCATTTCAGCCCCGATTTTTTTACGCATCTCCATTAACCGAATCGCTGAATCACGCAACTTAATGTCTTCATCTGTTTGAGGCACCCATTCAGGCACTTCGGTGGGATGTCCTGCATCATCAACCGCGACCATAATCACCACACAGTGAGTGGTCAAATGACGTTCAGAGTTCTTAGGGTCTCCGGCACGAACATCGATACCCAAATGCATAGATGAGCGTCCCGTATAGATGACTTTAGCCGTCGTTTCAACAATATTCCCCACATGAATAGGCTTCACAAAACGGATCCCACCGGCATAGGCTGTAATACAGTACTTACCACTCCAGCCCGCCGAGCACGCATAAGCGGCTAAATCGATCCACTTCATGACGGCGCCACCGTGCACCTTTCCACCGAAGTTTACATCTGCAGGCTCTGCCAGAAACCTTAAGGTTATCGCTCGCTCTTTACCGGCCATTTTTATCTCGAAACAATTGGAGGATGCAGTAAGTGTACGCCATAAATAGTAAATGGCGTACAAGTATAATAAGAGATTTATGACTGTTTTAGTTATGTTTTAATCAGTTAGCCAAATTTTAGAACGATAAAACTTGTAACGAGAATAAAAGGAATTGAGAGTCGGTAAACCCATAGCTGAACACGTTCATTCAGTAATCGCGAGGCTTGGATACCCGAATGAATGAAGAAGCCAGCTAAGAACAGTATCAACACCTCGATACCAGCGATGTTATCGGCCTCCCCTCCGGCATAAATGGCCGTCACCAACAGGGCAAACCACACGATAGCAAAGCCTGCGGCGGCAACACTGAAAGTTTTCATTCCAATAGTTAACTTCGGGTGCACATTGACAGTTTCACCTCTTATAAGCTCATTCAGGTTTGCCGTTAACGCACCGACAAGCGGCAGTAGGGGAAGTACAGTAAGATTTAACACGTGAGGTTCCTTAAACCCGAAGTTACAGATCGCAATTATCTGCCTATCCAAAGCAAGATCCAATAGAGATGAACTAAGGTTAATCTAACGGTAAATCCTGGTTAATCTGACGACTAATCATGATGTTACAAACTGGTGGTAAAGTGTAAACTTAAACCAGGAGCTAGGTTACCTAAGCGCTACCACCTTCCCCTGTACTTGTTAGCATAGTTTGAATTATGACATAACCGATTTACACAAAAGCAAAAAAAAAGCGCCCATAGGCGCTTTTTAAGGAGTGACTCAACAATTATACTTTCTTAAACAACAGAGAGCCGTTTGTGCCACCAAAGCCAAATGAATTACACAGTCCGTAATCAAACTTGTGATCCCTTGCGGTGTGAGGCACGAAATCTAAATCACAACCTTCATCAGGGTTATCCAGATTCAATGTTGGAGGAATAACCTGATCTCTAAGTGCAAGCAGGGTAATAATCGCTTCCACTGAACCTGCAGCACCCAATAGATGGCCCGTCATCGATTTAGTCGAGCTAACGAGCAGATCATAAGCATGATCGCCAAAGACTGATTTTACAGCCGCGGCTTCGGCTCTATCACCCGCCGGGGTCGATGTGCCGTGAGCGTTAATATAACCAATACTTTCGTTTGCAAGTTTTGCATCACGAATGGCATTGACCATCGCCGCTGCAGCGCCCGCACCATCGGCTGGAGGCGATGTCATGTGGAATGCATCACCACTCATACCAAAACCAACAAGCTCACCATAAATGGTCGCTCCCCGTGCTTTAGCATGTTCATACTCTTCCATAACCATGACACCTGCGCCGTCACCCATAACGAAGCCATCACGGTCTCTATCCCAAGGGCGACTCGCCGCTTGCGGATCATCGTTGCGGGTCGATAACGCCTTAGCCGAACCGAAACCACCAACGGCTAACGGACAAGTCACATCTTCAGCACCACCGGCAACCATCACATCGGCATCGCCATAAGCGATAGTCCGGGCGGCAAAACCGATATTATGCACACCGGTAGTACAGGCTGTAGTAACGGCAAAGTTAGGCCCTGTCATACCGTATTTAATCGAGAGATGACCAGAGATCATGTTGATGATGGTACTTGGGATGAAGAATGGCGATATTTTACGTGGGCCACCTTTTAACAGCGCGGAGTGGGCTTGTTCGATAAGCGGCATACCGCCCATTCCAGCCCCGACAGCCGTACCTACGCGGGCAGGATCGAGCTTATCCATATCGAGACCTGAGTCGGTTACAGCCTGAATACCGGCGGCCATACCATATTGAATAAACAGATCCATCTTACGAGCGTCTTTTCTAGACATATATTGCTCGACATCAAAATCTTTGACCGAGCCGCTAAAACGAGTCGAAAACTCGCTGGCATCAAATTTAGTTATTGGCGCAATACCACTTTTACCTGAAACAAGGGCTTTCCAGGAAGAATCTACAGTATTCCCTACAGGAGTCACCAGACCGAGTCCTGTTACGACTACACGACGTTTAGACACACTTTCACCTATATACATTGAGTTAATCGACGACAGCGATTTAACGCTGCGATGGAGAATTTCTAACCAGAGGAATAAAATATATACCCAAACCACTTTAAAATACAGAGTTCAACAACTCGAAAAGTAGTGGGGTTCAAATCATGAAATAGTTGAACGAAAAATTCCAGTAGCCAGAAACAAAAACAGGCAGCATAAATGCTGCCTGTTTTCTAGAATTCAGGATTACTGATTCTTTGAAACGTAGTCGACCGCTGCTTGAACAGTAGTGATCTTTTCAGCTTCTTCATCAGGGATCTCGGTGTCAAACTCTTCTTCCAGAGCCATAACCAACTCAACAGTGTCCAGAGAATCTGCACCCAAGTCGTCAACGAAAGATGCTGCTGACTTAACGTCTTCTTCTTTAACACCTAGCTGCTCAATAATGATTTTCTTTACACGTTCTTCGATGTTGCTCATTAGTTTCTTTCCTATTCAAATTACGCACTTGCGCAAGATTGAGAGTAGTTTATTCAATTTGGCAAACAATGCAAGCTTAACTTTTGTGGTCTAACCACGAATTTAAACACATTTTGATAAGGATCATCAATAATTAACCGCATTATTTACCTATTACCCTTAAACCATGTACATGCCACCATTCACATGGAGAGTCTCTCCCGTGATGTATGCAGCGGAGTCTGAAGCTAAGAAGACCACAGCATTAGCGATCTCTTGTGCCTGACCTAGACGCTCCATTGGAACCTGAGACAAGATACCTTGTTGCTGCTCTTCCGTCAGCTCATCAGTCATATCAGTCTGGATAAATCCAGGAGCAATAGCATTCACTGTTATTTGACGAGATGCAACCTCTCTTGCAAGAGATTTTGTAAAACCGATTAAACCAGCCTTTGCAGCACAGTAGTTCGTTTGTCCTGGATTACCCATAGAACCGACGACTGAACCAATATTGATGATTCGACCATTACGTTTTTTCATCATAGGTCGCATGACGGCCTTTGAGGTACGAAATAGAGATGTAAGGTTGGTATCTATGATATCACTCCATTCATCTTCTTTCATACGCATCAATAAATTATCACGCGTAATGCCGGCGTTGTTAACCAGAATACTGACATCACCTGATTTTTCTTTGATCTGAGCAAAAAGATCCGTAACAGACCGGCTATCGGTAACATTAAGGACTAAGCCTAAACCCTTGTCACCCAAATATTCCTGAATAGCAGCAGCGCCACGCTCGCTCGTTGCAGTCCCTACCACTGTCGCACCTGCAGCAACCAGCGTTTCGGCAACTGCACGGCCAATTCCACGGCTTGCACCTGTAACAAGCGCCACTTTGCCTGTTAAATCTATACTTACACTCATGAATATCTCCTATTCGGTCAATGCCGCGAATGATGCAGCATCGTTGACCGCTTTTGCAGTAAGCGATCGATTAATTCGTTTTGCCAACCCGGTTAACACTTTACCCGGCCCTACCTCATAAAGATGAGTGATGCCAGTTTCAGACATAGCAGTCACACTATCAGACCATCTGACAGGACAATATAGTTGTCTGACCAAGGCATCTTTGATCTCTGTCGCAGTTTCAGGACTGGCAACATCGACGTTATTGATCACTTTTACTTTGGGTATTTTAAACTCGATAGCCTCTAGTGCCAACGCTAGCTTTTCCGCTGCCGGACGCATCAACTCACAATGTGAAGGTACGCTAACGGGAAGGGCTACCGCCATTTTTGCACCATTGTCTTTGCACAAGGCCGCCGCTCGTTCTACTGCCGCTTTACTTCCGGCAATAACCACTTGGCCAGGACTGTTATAGTTCACAGGACTCACTATTTCACCCTGTGCGGCTTCTTCACATGCCTTTGCAATAGACTCGTTATCTAAACCGATAATAGCGTACATCGCACCGCTGCCCGCCGGCACGGCTTGTTGCATCAATTGACCTCGTAATTCTACGAGTTTAACGGCATCGATAAAGTCGATCACCCCCGCACAAACAAGTGCAGAATATTCACCTAAACTATGGCCGGCAAGCAATGTAGGCATAGCCTTACCGCTAGCTTCATAGGCTCGCCAAATGGCAACACTCGCGGTAAGCAGTGCAGGCTGAGTCTTATCTGTTTCATTCAGCGTTTCGACTGGACCTTGTTGAACAAGTTCCCACAGATCATAACCTAATACATCACTCGCTTGAGAAAATGTGTCAACAACGATTTGATGCTCTGAAGCAAGGTCGGCCAACATCCCAATCGCTTGAGAACCTTGACCTGGAAAAATAAAAGCAAAATTTTCCATCATTTATTACCTATGACAATTCAAAAAATAATACTTACTGTTTTAAACAAGAGTTAAAAACGAATGAGTGCACTTCCCCACGCAAACCCGGCACCGAAAGCCTCGAGCATGATCAGCTGGCCACGCTGAATTCGGCCATCCCTGACAGCCTCATCCAAAGCGATGGGTACCGAAGCCGCAGAGGTATTACCGTGTTTAGCTAAGGTTAAAACAACCTTATCTAGGCTCATGTTGAGCTTCTTAGCCGTAGCCTTAATAATTCGGAAGTTGGCTTGATGCGGAACCAACCAATCAATTTCAGATTTATCGATCTGATTGATTCGTAATGTATCTGTGACAACCTGTGACAGTTGAGTCACGGCAACTTTAAAAACGTCATTGCCTTTCATTGTCATGTAACCGACCGCCTCTGTGGCTTCACCCGTTCGAGGAGGAAAAGAACATTTCAGCAGATCAGCCTGCCTGCCATCGGCAAAGATATGTGTAGACAAGATACCAGGTTCACTCGAAGCGCCAACGACTGCAGCACCGGCACCATCACCAAACAGGATAATGGTACTGCGATCTTCAGGCGCACATAGTCGGGATAACACATCTGCACCGATCACTAATACCTTTTTAGCGGCACCCGATTTAACGAATTGGTCGGCGACCGAAAGCGCATAAACAAAGCCAGAGCAGGCCGCTGCGATATCAAACGCAGGAATGGTATGAACACCAAGCTTTGCCTGAATTTCACAAGCCGCCGCCGGAAACGCATTACTGGCGCTCGTCGTGCCACACACGATCATATCGAGTTCATTGGCATCGACACCTGCCATCTCGAGTGCTTTTACCGCAGCTTCATAGCCCATAGTAGAAACGGACTCATCGGCGGCAGCAATTCTGCGCTCTGAAATACCTGTACGTTCAACAATCCACTGATCAGTGGTTTCAACCATCTGTTCCAGATCTTGATTGCTACGCACTTGCGCTGGTAGATAGCTACCAGTTCCAAGAATTTTTGTATGCATATAAGGAGATATCAGTTATTAATGTCTAAAAGAATCGACTCGAGACGTTCTTCAATCATCTGAGGGAGTCGACGTTGTGCCTCTGTAACAGCTAGACTAATTGCTTGTAAATAAGCAGATTCATCGGCACTTCCATGACTTTTTACTACAATTCCGCGCAATCCTATCAAACTTGCGCCGTTGTAGTGGTCGGGGTTCATCTGATTCAGGACAGAATTTATACGGGGAGCGATCATTTTGGCCATTAACCGTACAAAAAAACCTTTGGTAAGGCCTTTTTCTAATTGATGTACCAATAAACGAGCTATACCTTCAGATGTCTTTAAAGTGATGTTACCTACAAAGCCATCACAAACAATCACATCGACACGGCCAGAAAAGAGATCGTTCCCTTCAATGAAACCAGTATAATTGATCTGTGGACTTTGTTGTAAAAGTTGACCCGCTTGTTGTACCTGGTCATTTCCCTTGATCTCTTCAATGCCGACATTAAGCAGAGCGACCTTGGGCGAACGGTTCTTATCAACAGCCTCACATAACACAGAACCCATAACGGCAAACTGAAAGAGTGTTTCAGAACAACAAGAGACATTGGCACCTAAGTCGAGAAGGTAGACCGGGGTTTTATTAACAGCGGGTAGACAACTCACAAGCGCAGGCCTGTCAATACCAGGAAGCGTTTTAAGAAGCACTTTTGACATAGCCATCAGCGCACCAGTATTACCGGCACTTAAACAGGCTTGGGCTTTGCCATCTCTGACTAACTCAATGGCCAACCTCATAGAGCTTTGTTTTCTGTTTCTGAGCGCATGTGCGGGACGGTCAGACATGGTGACAACTTCTGTCGTATGAATGATTTCAATGCGTCGAAGAACATCAGACTCAACCTGAGAAAGGTATTTCTCAATGTCTGTCTTATTACCAACAAGATAAAAATTTAGAAAGGAATATAAACGAAGTGCCTGCAAGGCTGCAGGCACTGTGATGCGGGGACCATAATCGCCCCCCATCGCATCTAACGCAAGCGTCAGATTAGTCATAAAGGTAGCAACAAATTACTTGTTGATAACCTTTTGACCACGGTAAAAACCATCCGCAGTCACGTTGTGACGAAGGTGTAGTTCACCACTCGTTGAATCCACTGATAATTGAGGCGTGCTCAATGAATCGTGTGAACGGCGCATTCCGCGCTTTGAACGAGATTTTTTGTTCTTCTGTACAGCCATTTGACCTGTCTCCTAGATTACTTGCTCTTCAGTTTTTCTAACACTGCAAACGGATTTGGACGCTCCTGTTGAGCGGGTTCGATCTCGCCTACTACTATGTCTTGACTACCTTGACTGCAACTTTCGTTAGCATGCATGGGTATTAAAGGCATAGCGACTATCAATTCATCTTCAATCAATTGATGCAGACGAACTTCGCCTATTTCATTACACTCAATAGGGTCATACGCATCCGGGAGCTCATCGATTTCATCTTCATTCCCACAGGGACTAAAGTTGAAGTCGACCGTAACCTCAGTGGTAAATAGCGTCATGCAACGTTGACAATTCAGAGTGAGCTCCGTCACAGCCTTCCCTTTAAGGTAGACTATCCCCTGTATATCTACGCCACATTCCAACGACACTGTCACATCGGAACAGTCGCCGGCACTTAACTCATTTAATCGTTTTAATTGCTTGTGCGGAATCACACCTTCATAAGAAAGCTGACTCGCCGAAGCGCGTATTGGATCAATTGAAACCGGTATCTTTACTGTTTGCATAAGGCGCGCATATTATAGTTTGAAATCCTCAGAGTCAAAGGAAAATTCACCTTCTTTAAATAAGAAGCTAAATCAACCACACATTCTGACCCTAAAAACAAAAATTGATGGATTGCAGATTTTACCCAAGCGGCCAGATTTACTCAAGTAGCCCATGCTTAAAATAGAAGCGGTTGTGCACATTAAGCCGTAGAAATATCAAAAGAGAGTGATGTTCGACATGAAACAAAGCTAAACTTCCAGTCGAATCAGATCAGCTCGGTACTAAATCTTAGCTTATTGTGAAAAAATCACCTCTCGGACAATACTCACTCTTATCTTCAGGAACACATTATTTATGCCCTCTCAGGTTATTTTAGCTTCAACATCATCATATCGAAAAGAGATACTCTCTAAGCTAGGCATTCCTTTTTGTACTTGCTCACCGGATATTGATGAAACTCCGCTCAAACAAGAGACGCCGGAAGCACATGTTGTTCGATTAGCTAAAGATAAAGCCCGCGCCGGTGCTGACTTGTTTACACAAGGACTTGTGATTGGCTCCGATCAGGTTGCCGTGATCAATGGCGAGATTGTCGGCAAACCGATAAATCATGAGGCCGCGGTATCACAGTTAACTGCAGCATCGGATCAAGTGATCACCTTCTATACGGGTATTGCACTTCACAATATCACCACCGGTGAGTGCGAAGCCCACTGCGAAACATTTCGGGTTCACTTTAGAGCGTTAACCACAGCGCAAATTGAATACTATCTGAAAAAAGAGCAGCCATACTTTTGCGCCGGTAGCTTTAAAAGCGAAGGCTTAGGCATTGCCTTGTTTAATCAATTAGAGGGGAAAGATCCCAATACGTTAATCGGACTCCCCTTGATAACGCTCATCGATATGCTTTCTCGTCAAGGTTATGCGGTCTTGGACCATCATGAATAGCCACGGTAGGCTAAATTAGGGCCTTTACAGGCTCATTCATATCGGCAAAGTCAAACAAGGAATAATCTCACCATAGCCACTACAATATAGTTATTCGAGCAGAGGACTGCTCAATGGAAATGGTTGATGACAGATATAGAAGAAGCATTAGCGCTACTCGCAGCTCCTTGTACCGATGAGCGGTTTTTCCAACGAGCCTTAAAGGCACTCGCACTGGTGACACAGTGTCGGTGGGCTGCGTTTGGAAGACCCTCACAGAACAGAGGTATGGCTGAAGTTGTTGCCTTTTGCGATCTGAAACACAGTATTCCCGGCTTTGAGTTCAACCTTAAAGGCTCTCCTTGCGAAACAATTTACCAACTCAGATATCCCGATACCCATATTCTTTACCCCAAAGATCTTCAGTCGCTATTTCCGAATTTTCAATTAATTAAAGATTTAGGGGCTAATAGTTATCAGGCTGAGCTGATATTGGCCGACGAAGGCACTCCCATAGGCCACATATTAGTCATGGACACAGAGCCTCAGGCAGACTCAATCAAATCCCGGGAGTTTTTCAGACTGCTGGCACAGAGGATCGGGGTTGAGTATAAAAGGCTGCTCATCTCCCGTGAACTTGCCTTACATAAACAGATGATCGCCGTTTCAGAGCAATTTATGTCATTTGTCGATACTAATTACCGCTATCACGTTGTCTCAAAGGGCTACGAGACCATGTTTGGTCGCGCCGTGCAGGAGTTCGTAGGAAAAACAGTTGAAGAGATCCATGGAGAGGAAGTATTTAGTCAACATTTAAAACCTCTGCTGGATCGCTCATTAGCGGGTGAAACCATTAATACACAAACTTGGATCCACCCGCCTAACCAAAATGCCCCCATGTATCTCAATGTTCACCATAACCCCTACTACAGTGAGAGTGGCAATCTAATAGGAGTCATTGTCTCTGCCCATGATATTAGTGAGATCCATGCTGCTAAAGTAGAGATTGAGCACTTTGCCAATCACGACCCACTCACCGGATTAGCCAATAGACGGGCGTTATTCGAAGCGATCCAACACAAAATTAACGCCCAGAAGGCGGGCCAACTGCAGTTAGCCGTTATGTATATTGACTTGGATGGATTTAAGCAGATCAACGACAGATTCGGACACCATCAGGGAGACAAGGTGCTGATAGACGTTGCCACTCGCATTCAAGATTGCGCAGGCTCCAATGAGCTTATTTCTCGAATAGGAGGCGATGAATTTGTTGTATTAACAAGTTTTGCCTATGGTCTGCCACAATCCAGCTATCAAGCTGAGCTAGAGGCACTTAGCGAACAATTTTTAACCCAGCTAAGGATGAATATTGAAGTAAACGGGCAACACTTGCCAGTAAGCGCCAGTATCGGCAGTTATATTGCAGATGATGACGATAGCGATCTATCGGCAATCATCTGTAAGGCTGACAAAGAGATGTATAACTCGAAAAAAGCCAAATGTGAAATATGTACAGAAGAGGTACACCTTAATTCGGACTTAGGGTGAGCTGGAGGGAGCGTTCTATATCGGTCGAGAATGATGTTACTAATAAACTCTTCCAGCCAAAAAGAAAGGGTAGGAAGAGATATTCAAAGTAAATTAAACTCTCTTCCTCAAATTCAATGTCCCAGATGCTGAAGTAATTCTAACGGTGAGCTTATTATCACCTTAGGGTTCGCTTGTTGCAGCTGTTCTATGCCGTGAGCACCATAATCAACCCCAATGGCATCGATACCGGCATTGTTGGCCATATTAAGGTCGTGTACTGAGTCACCAATCATGACGGCCTTTCCCGGCGCTACATTCAGTTCATGGAGCAACTGTAAAATCATCTCAGGGTTAGGTTTACTCTGCGCCTCATCGGCAGTTCTGCTGGCAATGAAATGAGAGTCCAAACCCGTCTCCCCCAAGACCCGGTTCAAACCGGCTCTCGCTTTACCTGTTGCAACGGCAATCTGGTAACCAATTTGGTTAAGCTCAGTTAGCAGTGATTCGACACCGTCGAATAGCGGGCTAGGTGTCGTATTGAGCTTGAGATACTGCTGGCGATAAACTTCAATCATCTCACCATGAACATCGGAACTCCCATCGGGGTGAAGAACATTAAGCGCCTCATTCATAGATAAACCGATGATATCGCGGACGGCTTGCTCTGAAGGCATAGAGACATTCAGTGTCAGCGCCGTCTGTTGCATACAATTCACAATTTTACCGATAGAATCCATTAAGGTTCCATCCCAGTCAAATATCACCAACTCATATTGCTTCATACTTTGACCAATTTATCTAATGTATTAATGAGAACTGGATCCAAAGGCGCTTTGACTATCATCACCTCTTCGGTTCCCGGGTGAGTAAACCTAAGTTGAGCGGCATGCAGAAACAAGCGATTAAGCCCCAGCGCTCTGATGCTGTCATCATACTTTTGCTCACTGTATTTTTCATCGCAAGCGATTGGGTGACCAGTATACTGGCAGTGAACACGAATTTGATGAGTTCTCCCCGTCACAGGGCTAGCCTGAACTAAGGTTGAGCCTTGATAGCGCTGAATAATCTTAAAACGGGTCTCACACTCTTTTCCTTCTTGATTAACGCGTACTATACGCTCACCGGATTTGAGGGTTAATTTAAGCAAAGGCGCTTTAATGGCTTTATCCCGAGCTTGCCAAGTCCCTTTAACCAGAGCCTGATAATCTTTTTGCATCTTCTTAAAACGAAGCTGGTCGTGAAGATGTCGCAGTGCGCTACGCTTCTTTGCGATAAGCAATACGCCAGAGGTATCTTTGTCTAAGCGATGTGCCAGCTCCAGGAACTTCTGAGTAGGCCGAAGCGAACGCATGGCTTCGATAATGCCGAAATCGACACCGCTGCCACCGTGAACGGCAAGTCCAGCAGGCTTATTCAAGACAATAAGGTGTTTATCTTCAAATAGAATACGGTCTTCTAATTGAGAAACTTTACTCAGCTTTGCTGAAGGCCCCGGACGGTCATCTTTATCAGCCATACGTACTGGTGGCACCCGAACAATATCGCCATCTTGTAACTTATATTCAGGCTTAATTCGTTTTTTATTGACCCTGACTTCGCCTTTACGCACGATCCGGTAGATCATGCTTCTAGGCACACCTTTTAGTTTTGTCAGTAGGAAATTGTCTATACGTTGTCCAACATTATCTTCGTCGATTGTGACCAGCTGAACTTTAAGTTTGGGTGCTTCGGTATTCATGGCGCGCCTTTTGTACATCAAGAGGCGTATTGTACATCAAGTTACAAGAATATTGTGTCTTTCCATTTGCTGATTTTATTGATTATTGCTATATTTCATCGGCGGTTGGGGATAATCAGTGAATAAAGTGTTCACAAATCCTCCATCACTAGTGCAAGAAGTAGAGACTAAAAACCTTTCCATTTGTCGCAAATGATTGATTTGCAAGTCGTTTTATTAATCTAAAACCGAAAATGAGTTTTAACGACTAAACAAATAGGAAAAGCCACATTACAAGGTGGTTTCTCTAAAAAACGCACCCAAAATTCGAAGTTTAATTTTAACTTATCATCAGACGCACACTAATTCGATTTTGGCATTACCGGAAAGTACTGAATAATTTATGGGGTTGGTTGACGTTTAAAACGAATTCCTTGTTTTTGTAAATATTAAAAAATAAGCCATAAATGGATGCGACACGCAGCGAATGCGTCTTACAGAAATGCGCACCTTGCCTAGACACCGACCGTGAGGTCTTGTTAATAATGCTAGGCCCGTAATGCACCGAAAAAATCGTTTGATGACCTTATTTTAGAAGAATTACGTCATAATGAAACGGATGTTAATTAATGCAACTCAATCTGAAGAGTTGCGCGTTGCCCTTGTTGATGGGCAACAACTATACGATCTAGATATTGAAAGTCCTGGTCACGAACAGAAAAAAGCGAACATTTACAAAGGTAAAATCACCCGCGTAGAGCCCTCTCTCGAAGCTGCTTTCGTTGACTATGGTGCCGATCGTCACGGTTTCCTCCCATTAAAAGAGATTGCCAGAGAATACTTTCCAAAAGGATACTCATTCCAAGGTCGCCCCAATATCAAAGAGGTGATTAAAGAGGGTCAAGAGGTTATTGTCCAGATTGATAAAGAAGAGCGAGGCAACAAAGGTGCCGCGTTAACTACCTTTATCAGCTTGGCGGGTTCTTACCTGGTTCTTATGCCAAATAACCCTCGTGCCGGTGGTATTTCCCGTCGAATCGAAGGTGATGAGCGTACCGAACTTAAAACGGCGATGTCTGAACTTGAAGTACCTCAAGGTATGGGTTTAATTGTCCGTACTGCCGGTGTAGGTAAAGATTCAGCCGAACTTAAATGGGACCTAAAAGTACTCGAGCATCATTGGACTGCGATTAAAGAAGCGTCTGAAGGCCGTCCGGCCCCTTTCCTGATCCATCAGGAAAGTAACGTCATCGTACGTGCGATTCGTGACTACCTTCGTCGTGATGTTGGTGAAGTACTTATCGACCACCCACGTATTTTTGAAGATGCCAAACAGCATGTTGCTTTGGTACGTCCAGACTTTGTCGATCGCATTAAGCAATATGACGCTGAAGTACCATTATTCACTCATTTCCAGATCGAAACACAAATCGAATCGGCCTTCCAGCGTGAAGTTCGCCTTCCTTCCGGTGGCTCGATTGTTATCGATCCCACTGAAGCCCTGACCTCAATCGATATCAACTCTGCACGAGCGACGAAAGGTAGTGATATTGAAGAGACTGCACTGAATACCAACTTAGAAGCAGCTGATGAAGTTGCTCGCCAACTACGCCTGCGTGATCTGGGTGGTTTGGTTGTTATCGATTTCATCGATATGACACCAGTGCGTCATCAACGTGAAGTTGAAAATAGAATGCGTGATGCTGTGCATCATGACAGAGCTCGAGTTCAACTGGGTCGTATCTCGCGCTTCGGACTCATGGAGATGTCAAGACAGCGTCTACGTCCATCTCTTGAAGAGTCAGCAGCTCACCTGTGCCCTCGTTGCCATGGTCAAGGTACAATCCGTGGGACAGAGTCTTTAGCCCTTTCTATTCTTCGTTTGATGGAAGAGGAAGCGATTAAAGAGAACACCTCTCAAATTGAAGCTACTGTTCCAGTTGACGTAGCCGCATTCCTGCTTAATGAAAAGCGTAAAGCCATTCGAATTACAGAGCAGCGTCATGATGTTGAAGTCTATGTGATCCCAGATCCAAACATGACTACCCCTGATTACCGTGTCGTGCGTCATCGTAAAGATGATCAGATCAGTGAGTCCAGCTATAAGCTATTAGACCAGCCTGAAGCAAAACTTTACGAACCTCGTAAACTTGAACGTGCTGCACCACCTCAACCTGCACTGAAAGGTTTCTCTGCGCCGGTAAAGGAAATTGAAAAGCCATCCAGTATCAAAAAAGATGTCAAAACTGAATCCAAAAAAGATGCTGAACCCGGTTTAATCTCTAAGTTATTCTCTGCCATCAGCGCGTTATTCAAGCCTGAAGAGAAAAAAGAGGAACCAAAAAAGAAACCTCAGTCGAACCGCGACAGTCAGAACCGCAATAACCGTCGTAACACTCGTCGTAATGACAATCGACGTAATCGTGATGACAAAGATCAAGCGGGTGACAAAGGCGCACGCAATAACCGCAGTAACCGCAATAAAAGCGCGGACACTGGCAACGTAGAGAAGCAAGTCAAAGAGAAAGACGAGCAGGCCAAGCGTCAATCTCGCAATGACAATAAACCTCGTCGTCCGGCTCAGGTAAGCGAAGTTGAATCAGCAGAACAGCCTAAGCAAGAAGTTGCCAGAGAACGTCGTCAACGCCGTAATATGCGTCGCAAGGTCCGCGTTGAGAATGAGCAAACTCAAGTTGAAGAGACCCAGGTTTTAGCTGAAACTCCGACAAAAGCAGCGGTAAGTGAAGAAAAAAACACGCGTCCAAAGCGTCAACCAAGAAAGTCAAATAAGCCAAAACCTCAACAGGAAGCGACACAAGAGGCTCAAGCTGCAACTCAGGTTGAAGCCGAAGTATCTGACATATCGCTAACCGAGACTGTCAAAACTGAGACTCTTGAAGTAAAAGTTGAAGCAAAGGTTGAGCAGACTGCACCGGTAGCCGTTGATTCAATTCAAACGACACCTGTGACAGACGCCGACCAGGTTGAAATGTCTTCCTCTGAAGAAGTTGAAGCCACTGATGACAAAGAGCAACGTGAACCACGTGACGGTCAACGTCGCAGCCGTCGTAGCCCTCGCCATCTCCGCGCAGCTGGTCAACGTCGTCGTCGCGATGAAGATACCGAAGGTGAATCTTCATCTGATGCAACTCCGGCATTCGTTTCAAATGAGACTGAAGTAGAAAATCAAGCCAACGAGACTAAAGCCGCCTCTGTTGATGTATCTACTCCGGCTCAACCTGAAACACCTGAGAGTCTGGTTGAAGATACGTTAAAAGCAGACACTCCAGTTAAATCTATGGCAGTTAAGCCTGAAGCAACGGCGTCTGTAGCAGCATCCGCTCCGACAAAGCCAGCAGTTCCTGCTAAAACACAGGCACCAGCCAAACCTAAAGCAACGGTGAAATCTGAAGCCATGGCTGCACCCGCAAAACCTGCCGCTCCAGTTAAAGCTGAAGCATCAGTTGCTTCAGCGGCGCCAGCTAAACCAGCCACACCGGTGAAAGCAGAGGCACCAGTGAAAACTGAAGCATCAGTTGCCGCAGCGGCGCCAGTTAAACCAGCAGTACAAGTGAAAGCTGAAGCCCCTGTTAAAGCTAAAGCATCTGTTGCTGCAGCAGCGCCTGCTAGGCCGGCTGCACCAGTAAAAACTGAGACTCAGGTTGAAGCTGAAACTCCTGTTAAAGCTGAGACTCCTGTTAAAGTTGAGGCTCCTGTTAAAGTTGAGACTCCAGTTAAAGTTGAGGCTCCAGTTAAAGCTGAGACTCCAGTTAAAGCTGAGACTCCTGTTAAAGCTGAGGCTCCTGTTAAAACTGAGGCTCCTGTTAAAACTGAGGCTCCAGCTAAAGCATCTGTAGCAGCGGCAGCACCAGCTAAACCTGCCGCTCCTGTAAAAGCAGAGACTCCGGTTAAAATTGAAGCTCCTGTTGAAACGCAAGTATCGACTCCGACTGAGACAGCTCCACAGATTCAAAAGGCTCCAAAAGCAAAATCTGTAAGCTCAAGTCGATTCGGCACTATGGTCACCTCTGATATGACTAAGCCTGTTGTAGAGAACCGAGCAAATATTGCGACGCCTTCAGGCCGTCAATATGCTGCCTCAGAATCTGCTGCACCGAGCGATAAATCCAGAACGGCCAATACGGCAAACTCGGAAATGGCTAAACCATAACCTATAGTTAAGCTGTATTAACAAGAAAGCCATGCATCACAGCATGGCTTTTTTATTTTCTTACAGCGGATTATTTGTTAGTATGCGCGGCCGCAATTCAATCTAAATCAACAAAATTATAACAGAGGCTAAATGTTCGATCTCATTCGTCACAAAACCGCCAGCAGCAAAGCCGATCTTCTATCGGGCTTAACTGTGGCACTTGCACTTATTCCTGAAGCCGTAGCATTTGCTTTCGTCGCAGGTGTTGAGCCTATGGTGGGCTTATATGCCGCCTTTATTATGGGGCTTATCACTGCGCTTATTGGCGGTCGTCCAGGTATGATCTCGGGTGCTACCGGCGCTATGGCTGTTGTTATGGTTGCTCTGGTCGCTGAACACGGTGTGCAATATCTTTTTGCCGCAGTCGTTCTAGCCGGCCTAGTTCAAGTCTCCTTTGGTCTACTTAAATTAGGTAAGTTCATTCGAATCGTTCCTTACCCTGTGATGATTGGTTTTGTTAACGGGCTGGCGATTGTTATTTTCCTTGCCCAGCTTGGGCAATTTAAGGTACCCGACGCCGATGGTGTATTAATCTGGTTGCCTCAAGGGCAGTTAATGCTGATGATGGGCCTTGTACTGTTAACAATGGCGATTATTCAGTTCTTACCAAAACTCACCACTGCCATCCCCTCTTCGTTGGCAGCAATCATGACTGTGACCTTAATGGTCGTATTTTTAGATCTTGATACCCGCACCGTTTTGGATTTCCTGAAATCCATGAGTGGTGATGAGAATGCGACAATAGCGGGAAGCCTACCTAGCTTCTCTATTCCTGCCGTTGCATTTAACCTTGAAACGCTCTACATCATTCTTCCCTATTCACTGATCTTGGCAGCAGTAGGTTTAATAGAATCTTTGCTTACACTGACCGTTATCGATGAGATGACAAACACTCGTGGTAAAGGAAACAAAGAGTGTATCGGCCAAGGTGTAGGTAATATTACCAGTGGCTTCTTTGGTGCCATGGGTGGTTGTGCCATGATTGGTCAGTCTATGATTAACATCAACTCTGGTGGTCGTGGACGTTTATCTGGTATCACAGCAGCACTTGCCCTACTCGCCTTTATCCTTTTCGGTTCTGCACTCATCGAAATGATCCCATTAGCAGCACTCGTCGGTGTAATGTTTATGGTTGTGCTTGGTACCTTCGAATGGGCCAGCTTTAAGGTGATGAGCAAAGTACCTAAACACGATGCTTTTGTTATCATACTGGTCACTATCGTCACCGTATTTACTGACTTAGCTTTCGCCGTATTCGTCGGTGTTATCGTGTCAGCCCTGGTTTTTGCCTGGGAGCATGCGAAGCACATCAATGTAGATATCAGCGAAGATGCTAATGGCTGGAAAGTATACAAGCTTAATGGACCACTATTTTTTGGTTCGGTCGCCGAGTTTTTAGAGCTTTTCCACTCAAATACCGATCCTGTCGATGTGATTGTTGATTTCCAAAACTCTCGGGTATGTGATCACTCGGCACTGGATGCCATCGATACCCTTGCAGAGCGCTATGGTTCAAACGGTAAAAAACTGCACCTACGCCATCTCAGTAATGACTGTAAGAAGTTACTACACAAGGCTGGTGATCTGGTTGAAGTTAACCTTATCGAAGATCCTCACTACAAAATTGCCGACGATAAATTAGATTAATAATTTATCTCACAGCGAGACAATACTGAAGAGAGGCGAGTGAATAACTCGCCTTTTTTATGCCTGATTATTTTAATTTAGTAGCAAATGCCAGTCTAAATTTATCCACCTTAGGTTTGATTACCATCTGGCAGTATGGCTGCTCACCATTAAGCTCAAAATAATCCTTATGGTAATACTCAGCTGGGTGAAATGACTTAAATGCGGTGACCTCTGTCACTATAGGCCTGTCCCAGGCTTTGGCCTCTGTTAACCGCTCAATCATACGGTTTGCGCTATCCACTTGCTGCGCATCATGGGCAAAAATTACTGAGCGGTATTGCGGACCCACGTCATTGCCCTGTTGATTGAGTGTCGTCGGATCGTGACTCATCCAAAAGACCTCCAATAGCTCATCGAAACTGATAGTTTCAGGATCGAACTTTATCTGCACCACTTCGGCGTGGCCTGTCGATGCACTACAGACATCTTTATAGTTAGCCGTCTCGGCATCACCGCCGCTATAACCGGGATCTACCTCTGTAACGCCATTTAGTTCAGAATAAATGGCCTCAATACACCAGAAACAACCACCACCGAATGTCGCCAAACTCGTTTCGGACTTCAAATTAATCTCATCGCTCGACTTAAAACGTAAAGAGACTGAGTTGACACAATGTCTGACATTTTTATCCGTCAAGTACTCACCTTCAAAGACATGACCTAAATGGCCACCACACGCCGCGCAGATAATCTCGACGCGAATGCCATCACTATCAGCGACTCGTTGAACGGCCCCTTTGACCTCATCATCAAATGCCGGCCAACCGCAATGGGCATTAAACTTACTCTCAGAACGATACAGAGGTGCATCACAACGTTTGCACAGATAGACGCCTTTAGCATCATGCAGATGATATTCGCCACTAAAAGGTCGTTCAGTCCCTTTATCCTCGATAACAAACTGTTCAAATTCGGTTAATTTACTCATGACGCTATCTCTACCCTTAGAAAATCATATTCATTAGACCCGATATAAGTATGTTCTCTTTCACTTCCCTAACCGGCAATCCCACTAGAAAACTATACCCAAACGACCTAATCCCTATCATTTTAGTCGGAATTAATCGGACTTTATTTTTTTCACCTCGTTTTCCTCTATCTACCTATTAATATGGAAGTATTTGAACCCACAAATAACATTGGCGTAGATAACAGACAATAAAAACGTGATTTCAATCACACTTAGTTGCGAGTTAGTCATCTGCTGGTTAGAATGCGCCGGGGTCATAAAACAAGAAGAATTGAGATGAAACTAGAAACAATTAACTATCAAGCACATGATAGTGCAGAAAAATTTGTACAGTCCTTACGAGACACCGGCTTCGGCGTACTTTCCAATCACACCATAGACAAATCCTTGGTAGAAGCTATCTACCAAGAGTGGCAGGCATTTTTCAATAGCCCGGAGAAACATGATTTTATGTTTAAACCGGAAACACAAGATGGCTTTTTCCCCTCAGAAATATCTGAAACGGCTAAGGGTCATACCGTTAAAGATATCAAGGAGTATTACCACGTTTATCCATGGGGCCGGATCCCTGATTCACTAAGAGAAAACATCTTAACCTATTATCAACAGGCAAATGAGTTGGCAGCCGAATTGCTGCAATGGGTTGAAACACACACGCCTGCCGATGTCGCAGTGAATTACTCTATCGCCCTGCCTAAGATGATAGAAGAGAGCCATAAAACCTTACTGCGCGTTCTACATTATCCGGCAATGTCAGGAGATGAGGAACTCGGTGCCATTCGCGCTGCGGCTCATGAAGATATTAACTTACTGACTATCTTGCCGGCAGCGAATGAACCCGGATTACAGGTAAAAGCCAAAGATGGGAATTGGTTAGATGTGCCTTGTGATTTCGGTAACCTCATCATCAATATCGGCGACATGTTACAAGAAGCCTCCGGAGGCTACTTCCCTTCCACTACACATAGAGTCGTAAACCCTGAAGGCGCCGATACCTCTAAAGCGAGAGTCTCGCTGCCCCTATTTTTACACCCTAAACCGGAAGTCGTTCTCTCCAGCAGATATACGGCTGACAGCTATCTGATGGAACGGTTAAGGGAACTCGGGGTCATCTAATCCCAATCACTCCTCTCTCAAAAAGAGAGAGGGAGCCACACTTGCATCAGGGCTATACTTGAATTAATAGCCGTTCCTTGGCTGGGCTTTTCGTAACCCACGTACAAAAGCGCCTATTGGCGCTTTTTTGTTGATGAAATTTTTCCTTAACAAGGTAAAATCCCCCTAACAGAATTAATACAGAGCGTTAAAATGGCAATTCAGTGGTACCCGGGACATATGCATAAGGCACGTAAAGAGATTGAAGAGGTCATGCCTCAGGTCGATCTGGTTATCGAAGTGCTCGACGCGAGGATCCCATATAGTAGTGAAAACCCAGTGGTTTCAACACTGCGTGGTGATAAGCCCTGTATTAAGCTGCTCAATAAATCTGATTTGGCAGATCCTGAAACCACCCAACGTTGGATCGAATACCTGGAGCGTGAACAGGGGGTGAAGGCGATGGCGATTACCACTTTACAGGCTGCTCAAGTCAAGAAAATCCCGGATCTCTGTAGAAAGTTTGTTCCCAGCCGTGACAAACTCGAAAAAGATATCCGCACCATGATCATGGGGATCCCGAACGTCGGTAAGTCCACCATCATCAACACGCTCGCAGGCAGAACCATCGCTAAGACAGGTAATGAACCTGCGGTCACTAAGGTGCAGCAACGTATCAACTTGAGAAACGGTATCGTTCTCTCTGACACTCCGGGGATCTTGTGGCCAAAAGTAGACAATGAAAAAAGTAGTTATCGCCTGGCAATAACCGGTGCCATTAAGGACACTGCCATGGAATATGAAGATGTCGCCATGTTCGCGGCAGAATACTTTCTACATGCCTACCCTGAAGCGATTGCTGAGCGTTATAAACTTAAAGAGTTGCCCGATACCGATATCGAACTTCTCGAAGCCATAGGCCGTAAAAGAGGAGCGCTACGTCCCGGTGGACGCATCGACCTTCATAAAGTGTCTGAGCTTGTGCTACATGAGTTCCGTTCTGGAAAAATTGGTCAACTGTCTCTGGAAACTCCGGAGATGGCCGATATTGAAAAAGCAGAAGTTGCTAAGTTAGTCGCTGAAAAAGAAGCAGAAAAACAGGCTAAGCAGGAAGCTGAAAGATTAAAGCGTGCGGGTAAACGATATAAGTAAGATATGCTAAGTTCTAAGTTCTAAGTTCTAAGTTCTAAGTTCTAAGTTCTAAGTTCTAAGTTCTAAGTTCTAAGTTCTAAGTTCTAGCAAAATAAAGGCTCAGAGATATAAAAGCCAATACTCAAAATATTGGCTTTTATATCAACATCAAATGGTCATCCAAAACACCAACCACACAATCCGATTTAAACTGAGTTTGCTGATAATTTAACAATCAAATTATCATTTCCTGCTCTGCATTTATCAATAAAATAACCAGAAGCCTTAGAATGGCTTCTTGATTTCACTAATTTATAAATGTAACGCCATTACTTACGCTTTTCTAGTTCACTTGCACAAGCATTACAATCACCAATGAGGATATTCTTACGCAACGGGTTGTTGTATTGCATCATATCTTCATAGGCTTTAACAAAAACATAGCTACCAGCAATATTCTTCACATTAAAACCATTTGCCCCAAGCATCATAGCCATATTGTAGCTTCGCTCTCCTGTACGACAATGAACATACACTGTTCTTGTCATGTCCAACTCATCTAAACGCTGACGAATAGAACTCATAGGAATATTGACCGCTCCTTCAATATGACCTGCCTGATATTCGATCTCTTCCCGTACATCGATAACTTGTTCGCCTGCTTGTAGTAGATCATGGACCTCTGTAAATGCCACTTGTTCAAAAGCACCTTCATTCAGATTGGACCCAATATAGCCCATCTTATTGACGACATCTTTACCGGTTCCAAACGAAGGCGCGTAACAGAGCTCTAAGTCAGCTAAATCTTCAACCGTTAGGCCTGCTTTTATGGCCGTAGCGACCACATCTGCACGTTTATCAGGTGATCCCTTTGTAGCAAATTGTCCGCCCAGTATTTTTCCCGTTCCTTTTTCAAAGAGCAGTTTAGAATACACTAGATGCGCACCAGGCATGATGCCAACAATACCCGGGGGAGCGGCATAAACTACTTCATAGTCTATTTCGGTATTTTTTAGCATTTTCTCTGATAAGCCAGTTGAGGCTATATTGATACCAAATAACTTCACGACACCACTGCCAATATAGCCTTTATTAAGGATCTTTCGACCATGAATGCTATCTGCAATCAAGCGTCCTTGCTTATTGGCAGGTCCAGCCATCGCTAAGGGGAAATCTTGACCTGTAAGCTGGTTTTTAACCAAAATAGCATCACCTGCGGCGTAAATATCTTTTGCGGTTGTTTCATAGCGCTCACTTACCTTAATGTAGCCTCTGTCACTCAGCTCTACACCGGAACCTTTTAGGAAATCCGTCGATGGTTTAACGCCTATTGCTAAAATGACACCGTCAGTTTCAATTTGTTTGCCTGATTTCAAAATAACTTTACGTGTATCGAAAGATTCTACGAGATTATTAGTAATGACTTCAATGCCGTGCTTCACCAGTTCAGCTTGACCAAAGTAAGATATCTCGCGATCAACAAAAGGAATAATTTGATCTGAGCCTTCTACGATAGTGACATCAATGCCACGTTCGCGTAAATTTTCAGCAGCCTCTAAGCCAATAAATCCACCACCAATAACAGTCATATGCTTAGGTCGTTTCTCAGTAGCAAAAGACACAATCTTAGAAACGTCAGCAACTGTCTTTAAGTTGTAGTAATTGATCTTATCTAGGCCATTGAATGGAGGGGTTATCGCATCAGCGCCTGGTGAAACAACTAGGGCATCATATTGTTCCGTGGTTATCTCCCCCGTTAGTGTATTTTCTACCCTAATTGATTTCTCTTCGCTATTGACTGAAATGACATTACTGTTAACACGTGCATCTATGTTAAACCATGCCTTGAACTTTTTAGGATTCATCAAAATTAGCGTCTCTTCTTTTTCAACAACCCCAGAAATATGATAAGGAAGACAGCAGTTTGAGAACGACACTACTGGACCTCTTTCAAACATTACGATTTCTGCATTTTCGTTAAGTCTTCTAGATCTTGCTGCTGCAGATGCTCCACCTGCCACGCCGCCAACTATTAAAATTCTCATATAATCTCCAGTGATTTTTTGAAAAGAGCTAAAGCTGCTGTAGCAAAGTTCCAACAAAGCTAAACATGTCACTCCATATAAGGTAAAAGTAGAAAATAAAGTAACAAGTCCCATCTCCTATTAATAACAGGTAGCAACTTATTTGCTAACAATTCTAATTTTCTTTTATTTATCCCACCAATCAATGATGGTAATTGTATGAATGCGATTTAAGTTATCTCACGCCTCATTAAAACTTAACACTAACCCCATCGCTGTATACTTTGAAACTGAAAACATTTTCATAAATAAATTAAAAAGTCTTTTACACTCTTTTCCCTCACCCTATATATTAATAACATTATCGACTTCATTATTCCCTACTAAGCTTTATAATATGTATAACATCATAAATTAAAACCACTCTGACAGATCAAAATAGACTGTATATCTCAGCTTTTGGAGGTTTTTGATATAATCGGTCAATTACCGAATTCATTGATTAACAGTTAGCATCTACAATCCCCCTCACCAACTCTTTTGGATTGCTCCACAGTTTTGACCTTACCCATTAGTTTGAATCTTATACAGGCACAGTAAGCTATTGATAATTAGTACGATAGCACGCAGCAGCTGTTAATATGTTAAATATAGATACGAGCTTTAAGCCTTTGCAAATGTTGTGGATTCCGATCACATCGCTAATAAAATCAATTGATGTCTCATCACAACGAACAAGGATTAACTATATATTGGTTTTGGTGACGACTTAAGTGCGTTGCCAGCTTTTAATACTATAAACGCACAAAGTACATACAAGTTAGCTAAAGCGATAAATAGTAACCTTTCATAGAAAAACGTATCAACTGAATAACCAATCGTGGTTGTCACATCTGTAAGCAATATCAAAAAACAACTAAATGCACTCGAATAGAGAGCCCCTTTCGTGAAGGTTTTATACGTAAATATCATTGAGAATAATAAGACTACCGACATGTAAAAAGGAGCAATAGGTGCCATTATACTCAATTCAAATGCGATAATAGCGACTAACCCGCCCAATCCGTTAGCCATCATTAAGCCAACAAGGCTCTTTAACCCTTGGTTCAAACAGCCCTGAGTGACCAACAACGAAGCATAGATCAAAAACAGAATTCCATACTGTAGTTCGAACATAATAAAAGCAGTAAACAAAGGCAGTAACACTAATGTATTTTGTAAAGCAAAACGGGAAACTTCATGTTCATTGTACTCTTCGCTTTTTCTTGTCTGGTTAACTGTGTTTTTATTGGGAATGAGCGCGAAACAGAAAATAGAAGCAGCGATCGCGATTGAGTAAGAAGTTAACAGCCCGGTTATGTTATTGATGGTAAATTGCATGTCTAACACAGCAAAAGCAGGATAGCTCAACGTCGACAACAACCATAATAACGCAACAAGCAAGCTCCCTCCTTTAGCCTGAAAACGAAAAGTCCAGTACAATACCCAACCAGTCGCTATTATGCTCACCACTGGATAGGGCTTTATTAGTCCTATTAATAGTATACTCACGATGGAAGATCCCAACATTGCCAGTAGCAGTGAATACACCTGATGTTTGGATAAGACCTGAGCTTTCGGAGCGACTAATACCGTGACTAATGTAGGACAAATGTATGCGAGCTCCCATTGCCAAATCATCGTAATGATTACAGGGACCATAACAGCCAACACATAACGAATCATATCCTTAAGAAACCCATCACCACGAGAAGTATTCATAGCATTAATAGACATAACTCAACCAACTCATAATACTTATATACGCATGACCCAATGATGTTAATAAGCCGCTATCTTGGGTGAACACAATTATGTCAGCTTGACCGCCTTCCCGTTTAATACCAGGAGGGATCTCACTTGTAAATTCAACGATTACTGGAAATCGTTGAGCATCCCTTAGCCATCCAGTTTTGGGAATAGAAGCCTGAAGTTGGCCTACTACCGAGCTGGAATCAAATTGAATACCATAACTAATGGAACGAACTCTTCCTTGAAATACCTTACCCGGAGCTGAATCAAATACGATAGAAACTGCATCACCGAGTTGAATATTTTGTAAGTTATTCTCTCTTAAGTGCCCCTCTAACCAAACATTGGTCACTGAGATATGTGTCATTATAGGTGAGCCTGCACTTACATAAACACCGGTGTCATATCGTAAGTTAGAAACAATCCCCTTTCTTGGAGCGTAAATCGAGGTGTTTTTTAGATCAACTTCGGCCTGAGAAAGCTTCGCTAACGCTTTTGTAAGTGTCGGGTTATGTTCAAAGTTGGTCCCCGCATCAACTTTTGCTTGTTCAAGCTCCGCAAGCGACGCCGCAACATAAGCTTTTTTGCTTTCCAAAGATGTCCGTGCATCATCAATTTCGGACTTAGAGACATACCCCTGTTGCCCTATTGAATATACTCGTTGGTAATTAAGCTCGGCTAGCTTCAACTGTGTTTTTGCTTCTACAAAGTTAGCATTCGCTGTTGCAACATGAGCTGTTTTGACTCCCACATCCTTCCCTGCTAACTCTAATTCTGCTTTGGCTTGCTCAACGGCTAGTTGATATGGCTCAGGGTCAATACTGGCAATTAACTCCCCCTGCTGCACCAATTGATTATTTTTAACCGGTAAGCTAGTTACATACCCAGACACTGACGAGGCGACTGGAGTAACAAACGCTCGAACTCGAGAGTTATCAGTGAACGGTGTGATTTGATCAGCTGCGATATACCATATCAATATTACCAATGAAAACAGTGCCATGCCTAGTGTAAGTATTTGAAACTTTTTCTGAACGACTGATTCTGTTTTGTCATCAGCATTCTGTACTGAATTCAAAGCTTCTTGTTTCATGGTAAATTTTACTCGCTTGGTTAATGGGTAGTAGTCTATTTTAAATAGTTAGACATCACGTATTTAGCGTCAATCCAGAGTTAGTAATCTGAGTTGAGTTTGTTTGGAGAGTATATAAATCGTTAATACTTTATGTGTGAGAATGGAATAACCCCATCAGATAGGTTCGATATGGGACACAATCTCTCTAACACTAGTTCCTCAAGGGATTCCTGCTTTGCTATCGCGTGTTCATTCGATGCCCCACCTTAAATGAGAATCATCTTTTAGCCGGTCAGGTGATTAGTAACTATTTATAGAATATTTGCAGTGATGCACTTACTAGCCTATGTCATATACATAGAGCTTGGACGGCATCATCCCTAAATAAGACACTTACATTAGCCCCTATTTCACTGAAACCTCCATACTCTCTAAACATCGATAGATATGAACAAATGAATTGATAACACAAGAGATCTGCATTGTATTTAACGAGTTATCATACAAAGAACTGACATCGTCTGAATCATCAGTATTGTTTATATGTGACAAACTTCTAAGCGCTTTGAATTCATCATAGGTATGGCTTGGTAGCTCACTTTCCGGGTTGATTACTGAGATAATGGACAAAGACCGCGACAAGCGGCTTCGAAAGCTTCCTTCATTGGCTAAACTCTGTATCGCTAATTGGAATAACTCTCTCGATGTTTCATATTTACTCATCTTTAATGTCCTCTTTATAGGTAAAAACAGTTCAATTCATCTATAAAGTATTGGATTAAACCCTACTTACGAACACATTGGAGCATTTATATCATTCCAATCACTTCTTTAGATAGGATTGGTTAAAAGTTAAAAATAAAAAACATTTCCCTTCATAGTTAGTGAAGATTAATTGAGGAGAGAGATGACGATGAGTTTATTATCGATGCCATTTGTAGAAACAAGTGCAGATACTGGCCTGCATATAGCGGCATTTGTCGTAATGGTGGCAACAATTGTATTAGCTGCTATTGGTTTTTGGAAAATACACGAATTACCCATGGATAAAGCACACAAATCAGAACACCGTCAACTCGGATTAATAACCGTACTCACCTGGATTGGGTTTATTTGGCACTGGGTATGGGTCATTGCAGTTATTATCGCATTTACGGACTTTGAATCTGCGGTTAGAAAAATTAGAGATATATGGCATACCAGTAGTGTTGAAAGCACTCAACAGTTAGAGGAATCAAAGTAATGATTGAAGGTTTAGCGGTTTGGACATTATTAATTTATATACTTCGATTAGTTGGTATGCCTTGGAATAAGGGGACAAAGCTGTTTTCATTTGCTGGCGGTGGGTTATGGCTACTATTTGTGTGGGTTGGTTTACTTAATTATACACCGATGGATATGTCAGGAGGTTCCGTTGTTCAATCACCCCATATTCAACTACGCCCGGCTTCTACTCAAATAACTGGAAACGTTAAAGCGATTTATGTAGAGCCTAACCAGCGCGTATCAAAAGGCGAATTAATATATGAACTCGAAGATGCTCCTTACCGACTATCTGTCGTTCAATCCAGAGCTGAGTTGAAAAGTAAGTCTGCGGCTATCGATATGGCGGTAAATGATGTCGCCATTACAAAACACGCCGCAAGTAGTCTTGAAGACGATGCAAAAATCGCCGAAGCACGCTTACTTGCTGCCAATCAAGATTTAGACTGGAAAAATAAAACTGGAGAACGTTATAAGACCCAAAATAAAATAGTACCGAATACGGTAACAGAATCAAAACTAGACCAACAACAAGCTGCAATTAATCAATCTATTGCTGAAGTCGTAGCTCTAGATAATAATATCGACAAAATTCGTACTGCGCAGATACAAGCACAACAAGAAATTGAGAAGGCAATTACAAAAGTCACTGACGCTCAAGCTGAGCATGAACGCACACTTGCAGCGCTAAAACAAGCAGAATGGAATTTGGAACATACCAAAATATATGCTCCGGCAGATGGTTACGTTACCAACTTTATAATGCGTGAAGGGCAATACGTTGGGGCTGCACCGCGAATTCATATGTATACAGATGAGAAGTATGTCCTTATGCGTGTCAACCACCAAGCTCTTCGAAATGTAAGGAGGAACCAACGAGCAGAATTCACTAGCGCTATCTATCCTGGCAAAATTTTCAACGCGACAGTTGAGGGAATAATTGAAGCAACTGGAGAGTCACAAGGGAGCTTGGTTTCTGTTGAAGCTGCTGTCCGAAATACCACAGTGAAAAATGCATATAACAAACACCATTTTGTTCGATTGAAAATAGACGAAGCGGAAGGTAGCGATGTACCTGTGGGGGCGGTGGGGCTAGCATGGATTTCTGGAGAAAAACCAATTGCTTTTATGGCTTTCTTAGATGTCGTTAGGGGGATCATTATCAGAATGAAATCTCAAATATACTATTTCTACTCGTTATAAGCTCAAAACTAGAATAACGTATGTATAAATAAGCACTCTAAGTCTGACTAAAATAGACTTAGAGTGCTTCATTGAAAATGAAATATAAATCTACAGAACCTCTGCTTATAGGAACCTGTTTTCTTTTACAACAATGCAGTTGCAACCGTTTAATGCTACCGTTACTCTAATTAAGTTTCAGCAATTGAGAGTTATAAGATGACAGGAAGTTCAGGTATCTCATTTGGCCGTACAGGTATGTTTTGGCTTTTCCTTAAAGCCATGGACGATTACTATGGTGGATGTATTAAAAAGGTCAATTTGCCTCAAAGTTTAATTGACGAACCAATGCGCCTAATGCCGTTGAACGAGATAACACGCTATTTTGGCATACTGGATGAGCACATTAATGACCCATTATTTGTAGCAAAGGGGTGCTCGAAGCTTGATTTCAACAACTTCCCGCTCCTAAAAAATATCGTTTTATCTTCGCCTGTTCTCTTTACAGCTATTGTCCGGTTCAATTATTTAGCAACCATTTTACAATCGGGGGCTAAATGCTATACCGAACGCACAAGCCAAGTTACCAAGTGGTGTTACGATACTTCAATTCCAGTACTATCTGAGCGCTTGCTTGACAGCTTTGTTGCTGTTTGGAAGTTTATACACGTATTACGTCACTATGGTAGTGATGATTTTGAGCCATTGGTTATCCATCTCCCAGGTTCAAGATTGGGAGGAAAAGGAGAAGCTGAAAAAATTTTTGGGTGTCCGATTGTTTGGAATGCAAAAAGAACAGAGGTATGGTTTGATATCTCTCTACTGCCTACCTTTAGTAAAACGATGAAGAAACCAGCCTACAATGCATCAGATCTGCAATTGTTGAAATACTTGAATATGCCAGACAGAAACGACTTTTCTCGGTGTGTATTTGAGGCTGTTGACTATGCTAGAGCCTATGGTTACCCTAAACTTGAATTTATTGCTCAAATTATGGGAGTTGCTCCACTCACGTTGCAACGAAAGCTACAAAAAGAAAACTATAGCTTTTCAGAGCTTGTTAAGTATCAACTTATCTATATTTTGGCACCTAACATGTTAGTAGAAGACCGAGCAATAGAAGATATTACGAATGAACTAGGCTTCAGCAATTCACAAAGCTTTGTTAAAGCCTTTAAAAAAGCTCACCAGCTAACCCCAAAACAATATATTGAGTGCTTAGATGAGGTAAGAGGCATAATACGCTAATACGTATTACCAAATTCAAGCTCGTATAACGAATAAAGATAGACCGCGCGAAGCCGCGACCTTATCCCTGCTTTGATCGATTCCAATACAAGCTTATGAACTCAACCTCAGTGACGATTACCGCATGCCGAAATCGGAAAGTGTCTGATGTCTAGTATTGGGGAGGTGTTGGCGAATACAGGCTGTCAACCACAAGCTATTGATTTTAAAACGCATAACGCCAGACTAGTATGTTGCCCATACATACAAAGAGGACGGAGGTTATTTGTGTCATTACATCTGCCGGTCAAGAATCATCACTCTTTAAATCTTACCCGAAGAAAGCTGGCAAACCTAGGGGTACCTTTTTGCGTTAGTCCAGAGTATTGATAAGTGACCATAGAGCCGATCTCAGGAGGGTGACGCCTTTCACTCACAGTAAACCCGGTACCGAGTTTGAAACGGATCCCACTCGGGGTTTCAACCACTAAAGCACCTAACATCCCATTAAACTTACCTTGCCCCTCTTGATGGGCGACCACACGAGCCTCGGCATCATAGAGTGGCTTAAGTTTTATCACGTCTTTGTTTCTGCCACTAAGATAGAGAGATTGATTGTGGTGTAACATCAAACCCTCACCGCCTTGCTCAATGACTCGACTAAACCAAGTATCGAGCGCTTGTACGCTGTCGAAACGTTTCTGCTCTATAACCGATAAATAGATAGAACGGGTCGCTAACTCCTTTCTTGCTATAGCATATCGCTGTGCAAACACTTGGCTATGCGATGGCAAGTCAAACACCATAAACTTAACATCACGCCAGAGTTCCTGACTGGGATGCTTGCTTCTTATTAATGACGAAATCTGCTCAAACGTCCCTCTTCCCATCCATAACTCACCATCGAGTGCATAATCTGGAAATCCACGAGTGAACCACTGTGGCGCAGATATCAGCCTTCCTGAACGCGTAAAGAGTTGTGTGCCATCCCAATAGCCTCTCACTCCGTCGAGTTTTTCGCTAACAAGGTATTCACTGACCGGTGCATCGGCCCGCTGTTCGACGGCCAGCTGAATATCGTTTACATGTGCTTCACTAAGACCGAGGGAAAAGTAGATGAGAATAAGAGATAAGGACAACCGACATGCTTGGGTATAGGACATAGAGAACGCTCCTTCGTGTGATGACTCAAGCTGCTTCCTTCAGCTTTTAGCAGGTACAGTTTTTTCTGCTACAAAAAACCGCCACAGAAAACAGTGTAGGACATAATGCTCATTTCCCCCAAATATCTTGTTACTCTCAAAAGTAGTGACGCGCAGACCAACACAATACTCACTTCAGATTGCTTCAATCATACAAATGCCACAAATACACGAGCAGTGAGGCGAAAATACAATTGTCTCACCAATTGACGGTGATATACTCACGCGCTATCGGCTCGACAAGTAAAGCACCAGTTAAAATAAAACTTACGGAATGTTATGAAACCTGAAAATAATCACGGATTAAAACGCATATTTAGGGCCACAGGCTTCTCCATGCAGGGGCTCAGACTGGCATGGGTGCATGAAGCAGCATTCAGACAAGAACTGATGTTAGCCATTATTATGCTGCCGATAGCGCTGTTGGTTGATATCACCACAGTTGAGCGACTCTTTTTAATTTTAACCCTCTTTATTGTCCTCATCGTAGAGTTGTTAAACTCGGCAATAGAGGCCGTAGTCGACAGGATTGGTCATGAGATTCACCCTCTGAGTGGCCAAGCCAAAGATGTCGCTTCGGCCGCCGTATTTATGAGCCTGGCCCTATGTGGTATTACATGGGCAGTCATACTTACAAGCCGATACCTTTAATTTACCCTCCAATTTGAACCTGGAGTCATCCTCAATGACTCCTTCCCCTTTTCTTCCCCTTCTCCTTGCTAAACGACTCCCTCGAATATGCTCCGACTCTATAACAAGCAAAGAAACTACCGCAATTGCGCGACCACACCTACAAATCAGCAATAAAAGCGCATTCTTTTTGACATTTTTTGATACAAGTCATTCACAAATTGAAACAAGCTGCTAGTATAACGGGCATAGATAGATTCGTTTACATAGAATCAACAACTTAAAATAATAATAATAATATTTGTGGAGCCGCCTTAATGGTAAAAAAATTAGGCATCTCAGTTTTAGCTCTGATAGCTGCTACCCCCTGTTTAGCCGCGGATAATAGTCAGTTAGTCAGTGAAGCTGATAGCAAAACTGTGATTAGAATTGGAGGCTTTTACTCTAATTCAAACTCCAGCATGGATGTTACTAACCCAATTTTAGGTGAAGACTTTAAGATTGATTTCGAACAAGACCTGAATCTTGAAGAATCTCAATTCCTCCCTTTTTTCGAAATATTTCATCACTTCAACGATAAACATTTAATCTTTATAGACTGGAAACAACTACATAGAAGTGCTGAGGTCCAGAGTATCTCTACACCTTTTCAGGTCGACCTTGATGACAAAATCTTCGATGTAAAAGTTGGCAGTCAGCTCAAGACCACGCTCAATATCGATATCGCCAGAATTGGTTATGGCTATAGCTTCTATCAGGGCAACAACTACAACATGGGCGTATCTCTGGGTCTTCACGCCATGTTTGTAAAAACCGGCTTTGAAGGCACTGTCGGCGCCTGTATCGAGGGTGAAAATATCGATGATTGTGGAATAGCCGCGATCCCGAATGTTGTAGATGAAAAAATAACAGCACCACTTCCCGACATAGGGCTTTTTGGTACTTATGAGTTCTCACCGGGATTCAGTTTCAGGGCTCACGCACAGTACTTTCAAATAAAACTCGACGACTTAGATGGGCGACTGATAGATGTGAGAGCCGGAATTGAAGCCGAAATATCCGAGAACTGGCATATGACCGCCGCATTTAACTATTATGAGGTCGATGTCGACTACGAGCAAAAATCGGGTATTGATGACGTTAATATTGCCAATTACAACCTGTCATACAGCTTTATCGGACCTATGCTGTCTGTAAGCTACCATTTTTAAGTCTATCTTTAATTGCCATCGCTGGCGGCAGCAGGGGTCGCATCAGCTCCCTGTTTAACAATAGATCTCTCCCATCTCAATCGATAGGGCCCAAGCCCTTTCATTCGAACCATATTCCAATAAGTATTATCGAGCTTAGAGAAAGGTACTAAAAAATCTAGCATGAACCCAAGTACAATCTATTGATATTTAAAACAAGTTTAAGGAACCACAAACGAGATCACAAACGATTTAGATTATCATGCCGTTACACCTTTTAGTGCTTGGATTCTTTCTCTGCCAACAACTATATTAGGTAATACCAATCGGTATAAGTAGTCAATTGAGGAAAAAGAGATGAACAAATTAACTCACTGGCGTCATCTTGCCCTGTATACATTTATCTTAAGCCTGTTTACCGGAGCTGTTAACGCCGCCACCGATTCTTTCTTCGATGTATTCTTCGATATCGAAATTGCCGAATCTACCTCTCCCGCCGATCTACGTGGAGTGGCAATA
>PJEL010000760.1_pt1 | contig 36425 bp, 21 predicted proteins | sample 1853271 | NCBI WGS metagenome assembly PJEL01 (sample SAMN08108733, study PRJNA415343) | Invertebrate metagenome, whole genome shotgun sequencing project. | host: Globobulimina | place: Sweden: Gullmar Fjord | collected 2015-08
TATATTTGCCGTAACTCTACGCAGGCAACAAAGAACGCTGGAACCGGTTACTACGTAGCAGTGCCAACAGGCTGGGCAGTAACAGGCGGGCAAGCAGGATCGCCGGCCAGTTCCACACTCCCAGGCTGGGATACTATCTGGGATGAGACAGTAGGCGTGAATGCCCTTGTAGGGCAGGGCAGTGCATGGTCTTTAAATACAGCAGGCACACCTGACTGGGCAGGGACTGACTCTTACACCGTAGACTTTCAGGGGGCCGGAAGCGCCTATAGTGTTGGCTCCAGAGGCGCAGTCTGTGATGATGCCGCAGCATGCGACCCTGATGGTGTAGGGGAACTTACGGGTGTTGATGTAAGGATAACAGCGGGATCAAGCAGCGGGATGGTGTATATAAATTGTGTTGGTCATGACCTGGATGGATCTAAAAATACAAAGTCATTTAAAACCGCGCTGGTTGATGTAACCATCAGCGGAGGAGGAGACGTAACAGACCCGTCAATTGGCACAGTAACACCTTCTAATACAGAGTTCGGAACTTTTGTTGACGACCCCTTTGATATGACGGCAACAGTGACCGAAGCAAACACAGTAAGCACTTGTGAATATTGCGCAACTACGGACGGGACTTGCGACACTGAATGGACGGCAGCAACAGTGGGCGGATCAGCGCCGAACTGGACCTGTACGCAGAATGGAATAACGGGATTTGCCAATGGAGCAAGTCTTACCTTAAATATTAGGGCAACAGACGACAGTGCGAATACAGGAACAGGGACACCCATATTAAGGACAGTTGATTCAGCAGGCCCTGCAGCAATAGCAGATCTTGCAACAGGAGCGCCGACTACGAATTCAATACCTCTTACCTGGGGAGATCCATCAGATGGAACAGGTTCAGGAAATGCGAGTTACGAAGTAAGGTACAGGGTTGGAACTACATTTATCGAAGGAGACTGGGCAGCAGCGACAGCCCCTGGCGGAGAGCCGACGCCTCCGACAACGGGAATGACAGTTGGAAGTCTGAGTCCTTCTACTAATTATGCGTTTGCTATAAAGACAACAGACAATATTGGAAATGTATCAATAATATCTAACGCTGCTACAGCGCAGACAGGCGCCGGTGACCCGCCGCCGACACTGACCATATCCGCGCCTAACGGCGAGACAGTAGCCGAAGGGGTATCGTTTAATATCACCTATTCGCTGTCTGACAATATATCAGCGGATGTTGATTTCTACTATGACGCAGATGCAGTAGGAGAGGACGGATCACCTATTGCTGAATGCCAGAACCGGGTAGAAGGAACAGATGTTACATGTTCATGGACAACAGCCCCCCAGGGCACCTGGTATGTGTACGGAATAGCGACCGACTCATTGAGCCAGACGACCACTACATATTCAACAAACCCTCTTACAGTGGACGCTGTGCCGACCCTTACTATGAATGAACCTAACGGAGTGGGAGATACTGTTATTATCGGTGATTCTTACACTATTAGCGCTAACCTTGATGATGTAGACAGTACTGTAACCGTTGCATTCTCTTACGATGATGACGCAGTCGGACTGAACGGTACTGCTATCGGAGTGCCATGTGATTCAGTTGCAGAGGGTTCGCCCACTACATGTTTGTGGGATACCACCGGCATGCTCGCCGGAAGCTACTATGTATACGGTGAGACCACGGACGGCACATCGAATGTAAGCGCCTATTCTTCGGGCCAGATAACGATCGAAGCTGACGCGAACCCGAATTCACCTGCCAGTATTGGCCAGTACTATGATGAAGTGGCTGATGTAACCGTTAATTCAGGGTGGTCAGTGCGTGACACCTCTATAAAGATACAGGCAACTGTAACCGACCCCAACGCCTCTCAGCAGGTTGAGCTTGAGGTTGATATTGACTCCAATGGTACTGCTGATACCGGTCTTTGCCCAACAGGAGGACTTTACGCGAACGGCTCCATAATTGAAGTAACATGTACCGGTCTTACTGATGGTACCACATATAACTGGCAGGTAAGAGCAAGGGATGAGAACAATAATTTATCCGGCTGGGTAACTGGTGACAACTTTACAGTAAAGACTGCAATGGACCTCGGTGTTGCCGGAGGACCTAATTCTCCGCCGACAATAACGGTTAACCTGCCTAACGGTGTAACTATTGCAGAAGGCACTGCAACATACAATATTAATTATGACCTGGCAGATTCCGACAGCGCAGCTACGGCGACGTTCTACTACGATACAGATACAGATATGACCGGCGGTACTGAGGCAACAGGCTGTGTCGGTGTAGGAGAGGGTTCGGGCGCATCATGTACGTGGGATACCAGTCTTGTAGATGACGGTCAATACTGGATATACGGTGAAGCCACAGACAGTATGAACCCGATTGTCAAGGACCTTTCACCCGGTCAGCTCACAATCAACGGCGTGCCGACATTATCAATTGCAGAGCCGGACGGAACCGCCGACTCAATACCACAGGGCAATACATACCTTATCACGTATACAATGGATGATCCTGACGATACAGAGACCGTGGCGTTCTACTATGACACTGACACTGACATGACAGGCGGAATAGCTATTACAGGCGCCTGCGCCTCAGCAGGAGAGGGCGTCGGGCAGACATGTCTGTGGGATACGGATACAGTGGGTACCGGCAGTTACTATGTATACGGTCTTGTCGATGATTTGGTGAACAACCCTGTAACAGCGCTCTCCAGCGGTCAGATAACGATCACGGCAAACCAGCAGCCGACTGGTTCGATAACGGAACCTAACGCGGGAGGCGCCAGTGTGACACAGGGGAATACGTACAGCATCGTCTACACAATGAACGACGTGGATGATAATCCTACAGTGGCGTTCTTTTATGATACTGACACCGACATGCTGGGCGGGTTCAGTGCTACGGACTGTGAAACTGCTCCGGAAGGCACCGGCGTACCATGCCTGTGGGATACTTCGGGTGTGCCGCATTCAACTTCATATTACATATACGGTGTTGTAAACGACTTAATAAGCGGTGAAGTAAAATTCCTCTCACCCGGACAGGTAACGGTTGATCAGGCCAATCTGCCTCCGTCATTAACCATAAATCAGCCCGATGGTACAAATGACCTTGTTGTACAGGGCAATGCATTTATTATTGATTACGACCTTAGTGATGCTGAGGAGGTTGTAACTGTTGCATTTTATTATGATGAAAACAGCTCCGGCTTTGACGGCACCGCTATTTCAGGACCCTGCGCAGCAGGCGTAGAAGGAGCCGGCGCCACATGTTCATGGACCACAACAGGTGTTCCGGGAGGAACTTACTGGATATATGGAGTCTCCAATGACGGAACTAATCCGCCGACACAGGTCTATTCTTCGGGTACCATGAGTGTAGGGCTTGAACTGGTTATTAACCCGACCTTTGCTTCACCCAATACTGAGTGGACTCTTAATCTTGAGTCCGGCACAGGTAACTGTGTTTTTGACGCAGCTACTACGCACACAGCAGACGGCAGTGAATCAGTACAGGCCACAACGGGTCCTGCGGCTGACAGCGCAATCCGGTGTACCTCAACTGAGAACATAGCTGTCTTAACTAAAGACGCTACTATAAATTCAGTGTCGGTATGGAGCCAGCTCACTACGCTAACTGAAGCAACTGGTGACAATGTGATGGTCGATGTAACTGTGCCGCCTACAATTCCTGGAAACGGTGATACAGACGTTATTCTTGATACTGATGTAACGATCAATTTCAGCGAGGCAGTTGACTGCGTATCAGTCACGAATGCCAATATCACAAGCGTTCCTGCACCGGTGACTTCATGGTCAGTCCAGAGCTGTTCAGGCACACAGGCTGTGATGAGACCCGTAGGTCAGGCCAACAGCCAGCTTTATACAATTACCGTAACAACGGCAGTAACCGATGCAGCAGGCAATGGTTTGCCATCAAATTATGTGTTTACTTATACGACAGAGGCGCCTTAAGGGAGTTATGGAATGTTAGCGCAAGAGAGACATAAGAGCGACATGATGAAGAGCAGGATGAATTATATGGTCTGGATGTTCATTGTTGCGACTGCGATTTTCGGAACTACCTTTATGTCTCCTGACAGAGCGGAAGCATTTCCAACGAAATTCCAGCACTGCATAAACTGTCATACCTGGCAGGACCTTGATGCATCGATTGATATTGAAGTATGGGACGGAAGCGGGACAAGTACAGGAAGCATAGGTTCACCGGCAACTGTAACAGTGGCTGCAAGTACATGGCTTGACATCGACTATCTCTGTACGAATACGACTCAAGCTTCAAAAAATGCCGGTACGGGTTATTACGTAGCAGTGCCTGCAGGATGGACTGTGCAGGGTGGAAACACAAGAACTCCGACAATTGGGGGCTGGAATAGCATATGGGATCAGGGAGTTGGAATAGACGCGCTTGTAGGTGTGGGTGCAGCCTGGTCTGTAAATGCTGCCGGTACTCCTGACTGGCCCGGGGTCGACTCATATACCGTTGACTTTCAGGGTGCAGGAAGTTCTTACAGTGTAGGTTCCAGAGGTGCTGTCTGTGATGATGCCGATGTATGTGACCCTGATGGAACAGCTGACCTCACCGGTACTGATTTACGGGTACAGGTAGGCTCCGCCAGCGGTACGGTATATATTAACTGTATAGGACATGACCTGGATGGAAACAAAAACACGAAGTCATACGCTACGGCTCAGATTGATGTAACAATCTCTGCTGGCGATGTTACACCACCGACTACATCGAATATACTGGTGACTGCCAATGAATCAGGCACATACGTGGGCGATCCTTTTGATATGTCCGGTGATCTGACAGATAATGAGAGCACAGTATCCAGTTGTCAGTACTGTATAAAGAACGGTTCCGAATGTACAAGCGCTGATACATGGGCGGCTGGATCGGTTTCCGGATTGAGTCCGACATGGACATGCTCTGCAATCGGAGTAGCTGCATACACGGCTGGCGGAGGATTTACCGATGCTGACAGCATATTTATGGACGTTAGAGGTACTAGCTCCGGAGGACAGAACGATAACGGCGGAACAGCCCTGAACAGGACAATGGACAAAGCTGCAACCATGATAGCAGACCTTGGTTCATCAGGACAGACGGCGAATTCAGTTACCCTGACATGGAGCAACCCTGTAGATGGCGGATCGGGTAATGCGAGTTTTGATGTCCGGTATGTTGCAGGAGCTACTTTCATAGAGGGACAATGGGCAGGAGCGAACGACCCTGGGTCAGAACCTGTGCCTCCTACAACAGGAATGACAGTTGGAAGCCTGAGCGCTTCGACACAATATACATTCGCAATTAAAACAACTGATAACCTGGGCAACCAGGCCGTAATATCTAATACGGTGACAGTGACAACCGATGCCGGCGCGGATGTTACGCCGCCAACGACTTCAAACATACTGGTGACATTGAATGAGTCAGGCACATATGCTGGAGATCCGTTTAATATGTCCGGTGACCTGACAGATAATGAGAGTGCTGTAGCGAGCTGTCAGTACTGTATTAAGAATGGTTCAGAATGTACAAGTGCCGATACATGGTCGGCAGGATCACTATCCGGATCGAGTCCGACATGGACATGTTCTGCAACTGGTGTAGCCGCATACACTGCAGGCGGAGGATTTACCGATGCCGACAGTATATTTATAGATGTAAGAGGGACAAGCACAGGAGGGCAGAACGACAACGGCGGAACAGCCCTGAACAGGACAATGGACAAGGCCGCGACAGCTATTGCTGATCTGGCATCATCGGGCAATACAGGCAATTCAGTAGACCTGACATGGAGTGATCCTGTAGACGGAGGATCGGGTAATGCGAGTTACGATGTCAGGTATGTGGCCGGAGCAACATTTATCGAAGGCCAGTGGGCTGGAGCGAGTGACCCCGGAGGCGAGCCCACACCTGCAACAACAGGAATGACGGTAGGAAGCCTGAGCCCGTCTACACAATATACATTTGCAATTAAAACAACTGATAACCTGGGCAACCAGGCTGCAATATCAAATACCGTGACTGTAACAACCGATGCTGCGCCAGATGTTACACCTCCAACGACTTCGAATATATTGGTAACATTAAATGAATCCGGGTTATATGCAGGTGATCCTTTTAATATGTCCGGAGACCTGACAGACAATGAGAGCGCGGTATCGAGTTGTCAGTACTGTATAAAGAATGGTTCCGAGTGTATAAGCACCGATACATGGGCTGCAGGATCGCTGTCCGGATCGAGTCCGACATGGACATGTTCTGCAACGGGAGTTGCTGCATACACTGCAGGCGGAGGATTTACCGATGCCGACAGCATATATATAGATGTAAGAGGTACGAGCACCGGAGGGCAGAACGACAATGGCGGAACAGCCCTGAACAGGACAATGGATAAGGCTGCCACAGCAATTGCTGACCTGGCATCATCGGGAAATACCAGCATTTCAGTAGATCTGACATGGAGCGATCCTGTTGACGGTGGCTCGGGCAATGCCAGCTATGATGTCAGATATGTAGCAGGGGCAACATTTATTGAAGGCCAGTGGGCAGGAGCGAATGATCCAGGTGGAGAACCTACACCTGCGACAACAGGAATGACAGTAGGAAGCTTGAGCGCTTCAACACAATACACCTTTGCAATTAAAACAACTGATAACCTCGGCAACCAGGCAGCCATATCCAATACGGTAACGGTAACAACTGACCCGCCGCCTGACGGAACAGCGCCGACTACATCAAATATTATAGTCACGGCCAATGAGTCAGGCACTTATGTTGGAGATCCTTTTAATATGTCCGGTGATCTGACCGATGCTGAAAGCACAGTATCTTCCTGTCAGTACTGTATTAAGAACGGTTCTGAATGTGCGAATGCCGATACATGGACAGCTGGTGCATTGAGCGGATCATCTCCAACATGGACCTGTTCAGCTACAGGCGTAGCAGCTTATACAGCGGGCGGAGGATTTACCGACGCTGACAGTATATACATGGACGTACGGGGTACAAGTTTAGGCGGTACGAATATCGACGGCGGTACATCTTTGATCAGGACAATGGACAAGGCCGCTGCTACCATAGCTGATCTCGGTTCATCAGGACAGACAGCGAATTCAGTGACCCTTACATGGAGCGACCCAGTAGACGGCGGATCAGGCAATGCGAGCTTTGATGTCAGGTATGTCACAGGAGCTACATTCCTGGAGGCCCAGTGGGCAGGAGCAACAGATCCGGGATCAGAACCAGTACCTCCTGCAACAGGAATGACAGTAGGAACGCTGAGCGCTTCGACCCAATATACATTTGCAATTAAGACAACGGACAACCTTGGCAACCAGGCAGCAATATCAAACACCGTAACAGTAACTACTGATGACGGCACGGTGCCGGTAACATCAAATATACTTGTAACATTAAATGAATCCGGCATATATGTAGGTGATCCCTTTGATATGTCCGGTGATGTGACAGATGCTGAAAGTGCGGTTGTGAGTTGTGAATACTGTGTAAAGAACGGTTCAGAGTGCGGAGCAGCCGATACATGGACAGCCGGTGCATTGAGCGGATTATCCCCGACATGGACATGTTCGGCAAGCGGAGTTGCCACATACACTGCGGGCGGAGGATTTACAGATACGGACAGTATATATATAGATGTAAGAGGTACAAGTTCAGCAGGAACGAATAATGACGGTGGAACATCCCTGAACAGGACAGTGGACAAGGCAGCACCTGCAGCAATCGCCGACCTTGCATCACCGGCCCAGGATGACACTACTGTAGACCTTACCTGGACTGACCCTGCAGACGTTGGTGCCGGCAATGCAAGCTATGACGTTAGATATGTTGCAGGAGCTACGTTCCTGGAAGCACAATGGGCCGGAGCAAGTGACCCGGGCAGCGAACCTTCACCGCCAACAGGATCAATGACAGTTACAACACTTAGTCCTTTGACACAATATACTTTTGCAATCAAGACTACGGACAATGTAACTAACCAGTCCGTAATATCAAATACCGTAACCGTAACCACAACGGGTGACTCTAACCCGCCGGTCATAGGCACCATTACGCCGCAGAATGTTGATGACGGCAGTTTTGTTGACGGGACATTTGACCTGACAGCGGCTGTTACTGAGGCAAATACAGTGACAGGATGCGAATACTGCGTAGCAATTGACGGTACCTGCGACACGGAGTGGGCTGCTGGTGCTGTGGGCGGATCTGCTCCTAACTGGACTTGTACGCAGACCGGCCTTACTGGATATGGGGACACAACAGTCCTGACATTAAATATAAGAGCCGATGACGATGCCACAAATCAGGGCACAGGTACCCCTGTGTCAAGGACAGTGGATTCATCACCCCCTGCTGCTGTGGCAGACCTTGCAGCACCGACAAACACGCATGACACTGTTGACCTTACATGGGCAAACCCGTCAGACGGAACAGGTTCGGGCAATGCAAGCTTTGATGTCAGGTATGTAACGGGTGCATCATTTATAGAGGGACAGTGGGCAGGAGCAACTGACCCAGGAGGCGAGCCGGTACCGCCTTCAACAGGTGTGTCTGTAACAAGCCTGAGCTCGACGACACAATATACTTTTGCGATAAAGACTACGGACAATGTAACGAACCAGTCTGTAATTTCAAACACTGTAACGGTTACAACCGATGGTGCGCCTGACCTTACGGACCCGACAGCAGCTGTGACAGCGCCTACGGAAGGACAGACCCTTAACCTGGGTGATTCTGATCCATTTACAATTTCAGGAACTGCCGATGACAACGTGAATGTACAGCAGGTTGATATATCCATAAACGGCGGGGCCTGGACTCCGGCAATATGTACAGGCTGCGGAACAACCAGTGCAACCTGGACGTACAGCTGGCCTCTTGTTGACGGGGCCTATACCATACAGGCACGCGCTACTGACGCTGCGGCAAACACTGGCTTGAGTACGATTATTAATGCAAGCGTTGATATAACAGCACCGTCTGTAGCACCACAGGTCATAAATATTATGGACACAGGCGAACTGACAGGACATGCCTGGACAGAGCAGACTGCTTTGCCGGCTACTGTTCTGCCTGACGATGTGCAGGAAATAATAATTACCCTTGATACAATGACAGGAGTCAACCCCACGGACACTGCTGATCTCTGGGTTGATGATATATCGATTATTTATGTCCCTGATCCTGCTCCAATATCAACGATCAGTGACCCAACCGAGGGTGCTTATCTTAATGCTGCTTCATCTAATCCTTATACTGTCAGTGGTGCAGCTACAGACAACACATCTGTTCAGAAAATCGAAATATCAATAGACGGCGGTATATGGAATGACGCAGTATGTGTGGGCTGCGGCACCTCAAGCGCAACCTGGACTTACAGCTGGACCTTGCCGGCTGACGGGCCTCATACAATTGAAAGCCGTGCAACGGACAGCTCAGGTAATGTGGAAAGTCCGTCATTAATTAATGTAACAGTTGACATAACCGATCCAACATCATCGGTAATAAACCCTGTTGATTCTGCGTCATTGAACGCCGGTCAGTTCCCCTACACGATCGATGGAAGTGCTACTGATGCAATTGATGTAGCAGGTATTGAAGTGTCACCTGACGGCGGAAATAACTGGTATCCGACGAGCTGTGTCGGATGCGGAACAACATCAGCAACATGGACATATAGCTGGGCAAATCCTGGCAACGGAGCTTTTACTATTCAAAGCCGGGCAACTGACGCAGCGGGCAATATCGAAACACCTTCAGCGGGCAACTCTGTAACTGTTGACGCAGGAGGGCCTTCGGTGCTTTCAACGAGCCCTGCTGATGCGCAGCCGGGAGTTACAATTGACAGCAACGTAACAATAACTTTCGACAGTAATGACGTTGACTGTGCAACTGTTACAACAGGTACCGTAACATCTAATAACCCGAACTGGACAAAGTTCGATTGCCAGAACGACCAGCCTGTGGGAGGTCAGACGCTTGCAACATTTACAACTACCGGACAGACGGGTTCAACGCAATATACAGTGACGGTATCAACCAGTGTTCAGGACTTATCAGGCAACCCGGCGGTGCAGTATGTATTCTCATATACAACAGAGGACAGCAATCCACCGACATCAATTCTTACTGACCCGGCAGGAGGCGCAGTGCTTAACAGCGGGACCCCGACTACCTATGTTGTAACCGGTACAGCCTCTGATGATGTAACGGTATCAAGCATAGAAGTTGGTGTAGACGGTTCATGGTCTGCAGCAACCTGTACGGGATGCCCGGGCACTGAAGTAAGCTGGACATACAGCTGGGCCTGGACTTCGGAAACTGAAGGCGCCCATACTGTACAGAGCAGGGCAACGGACAGCTCGTCCAATGTGGAGACTCCGGCAGCAGGCAGTTCTGTTACGATCGATTCAGTGGTGCCGACTTCAGCTATATCCGTGCCTGCAGTAGATCCGATTTATCTCAACAGCTCTGACTTCGGGCCTAACTATACAATTTCAGGGACCGGCTCTGATACTGCGCCTGGCGTAGTTCAGAATATCGAGGTATCAACCGACGGAGGCAACTCCTGGACGAATGCGGTATGTACCGGCTGCGGAACTTCTAATGTAACATGGACGCATGACTGGTCTGATCCGGGCATTGATGACAGCTATACAATCAAGAGCCGTGCAATTGACGACTCGGGCAATACCCAGGCATCGGTGAGTACCGTAGCGGTATATGATAATACTGCTCCGACTGTGACTTCCACATCACCTGCTGACACTGCTACGGAAGTTGCCCTTAACAGCAATGTAACTATAACATGGGATGAAGACATTGACTGCTCTACCGTTAACACGACCAATATAACTTCAGACAGCCCGGGCTGGACGCTCTCAATCTGTACTGATCCAACGGACACCGCGACCTTTACCACAAGCGGGCAGAGCAATGGCGCCACCTATAACTTGAATGTAACCACTGCTGTCGCGGACAAGGCCGGCAATGCAATGGCTTCGGCCTATCCGTTCTCATACACTACAGTAGCTCCGAACACTGCGCCGGGCGTGCCCAGTCTGACCCAGTACAAATCAGACGGCAGCACAGTCATTACCCAGGGCAATGCAACGAATGAAACCGTTGTGGTGATAAAGGGCACTGTGAGCGACCCTGATGCTGACACGGTTCAGCTGCAGGTAGAGTTCGCTGTCCATATGGCTGCCTATGCAAACACACCGACCTGTGCCAGTGATTTTGTAACAAGCGGTACAACAGCTACAGCAATATGTTCAGGTCTGTCTGATAACACTGACTATATGTGGCAGTTCAGGACCTATGACGGTACGGATTACAATACCGGCGGCTGGCAGGACTTCGTTGGAGCGACTGACATTGATGTAAGCATTAATACGGACCTTGAACTTGCCTTGATGCTCCATAACAGTTCAAATATGGGTTCAGCCAAGTGGTCAGGTGACGGAGGATGGGGCCTTGCAGGAACCAAGTACGGTGAGTTTGTCTGCGCTACCTGTCATACGGACAATACAACCAACATCAAGCGGGTCAGGACTTCCATTACTACGCCTGATAATGCATTGGGCTCATTCCCTGGAGATGGACAGTCGGTCGTATTTCTCGATCCCCGTGAAGGCACCAGTCATTTCGGAGATGACAATGGCGGCCATTCCACATCGAACAGGATATGTGAGATGTGCCACAGCATTACCAGTTATCACAGGTATAATACATCCGGTCAGAGCCAGTTTGATCATAACAACCAGCTGAACTGTACTCGCTGCCACTACCACTACGATGGATTTATCCCGCAGGGCGGAGACTGTGTAGAGTGCCACAAGACCGGCGGCAGCGGTATCCAGGTCCAGGCCGAGTTTGAGCGCAACTCTCACCATATCCAGAAGAACTGGGTGGACATTAAGGGTGAGGATTGTGTTGTATGCCATGCTGAAGGTACACCGAATGGTGACGGCACGGCCAACAGGAATTCAGCATATCACAATAATCCTATAGGTGTTATCGACCTCTACGACGGACAGAACAGGGGGACGATATATAGTGTCACCAAAACCCTGCTTGAGGGCAAAGACGACGCTACCAACACCACGCTGGATACATTCTGTATGAGCTGTCACAGAGACGGTGGTGCAAATGCGATCACCGGCACAGCGGGCGGCTGGTCCTCCAACCAGTTCAGTGCCAGGAACCCCTTTGGTGAGACAACGAACATACGTACAAACTCATATGACACGATGCAGAAGTTCTTTAACAAGAGCGGTGGCGGTCTGGCGGTCTGGGATGACATGTATCCGGGCACAGGTGCGGGCTTTGACAGCCAGGACAACCATCATCCTGTAAGGGGTCCGAGGTACACCACCAATCCAGTACCGGGGCCGAGGCTCAGAGACTTAGGATTCCTCTCAAGTACAGTAGCTCTCTTCAGCGGTCAAACCGGTATATCTGACTTCGATACTATTCACTGTACAGACTGCCACTCAACAGCATACAGCGGTCACGGCGGTAATAATGAATACATGCTTCAGACAGCAACGTCGGAAAATCCATCAGCAGAGCATGCAAGTGAAGATGAGTATGTCTGTAATAAGTGCCACATAAACGGTAACTATCCTAACGGAAGCGGCAACCATACAGGTAATGGCGGTGACTTACGCCACACGAGTGATCAGGTAGGTGGGAACCGCGTGACAGCGAACAGCAACGGACATCGCAGTGGTATCGGCTGCTTAAACTGCCATGACGGTAATGTAGGGTGGGGCGGCATCCATGGATTTGAAGATGCTACATATCTGGATGATGAGGGTGCTACATACAATAAGCGAAGGTTCCTGCCCGGCGCTTCACAGGCATTCTATGACCCGGACAAGAGTGATGGAAACAATAGTATTCCCGATGATGAGGATTGGGAGATCGGCCCGGCTGATGCGGACCAGAGATGTATTACGATAGGGGCGCCGAACTCCATGACCGGTTGCGATCATCATAGCGGAAGCGGTACGAACCACGGTGCGAGGAACCTGCAGAGGAATGTTGATTACTAACTCAGAGCAATATACAGATATTGACGCCCTGCTATGGCAGGGCATTTTTTTTGAAAATTTGCCGTATCTCACTGCTATATGATATTTTTGATTATGAAATTTCTCTCCTCAGCAAAGTCCACTGCTCTTCTTACCTTCCTGATGGCACTGTACCTTATACAGGGAAAGACTCTCAAGTGGAGTCTTAATAAAGACATAATGATTGCATTTGCCGTGGTAATCATCCTTCAAAGCCTGTGGGCAGTCCTGGTCAGAGTGAAACTGTACCGAAGCCGGACACTGGTTCATGAGGAGCTGCTCTCCGGCTGCACTGTCCTGTCCTGTCCGGGAGGCGCCGGAGAAGTTCAGGAAAAGCTCAAGTCAGCCGGTCTGAACCAGTTGACGAAGGCCGGTGAAGTGTTGTTTGAAAAGAACCTGGGGTTATCCGTTTTGATCGAGCTACTGGCCTACTGCTCGCTGCTAGTGGTACTTTTATTCGGGCTTATGACCTACGGTTTCGGTGTGCGAGGTGTTGCTATACTTTCTCCCGGAGGGGAGCCGGTTGATATAGGGACACTGCCTCTTTCGAGGGGGTTCCTTGCAGAGCACTTCAAGCCCTTTCTCAACCTCAGGGCAGGAAGCATTTCAGATACGCTTGAAGACCGTCCATCGGAGCTTGTGCTTGAGGTGACCGACAGGCAGGGGGGGAAGGTCAGCACCTACCGGCTCGAAAAGGATGACAGTATTGAGGTAAACAGGCTGAAACTCGAATATGCAGGAGAATATTACATCATGTTCATATCGGTAATGCGTGGCAGCCATGACTACATGCCATGGGTCCAGAAGCTCACAACTGATCAGGACGGGGATGAATATCCTTACTCTTCGAAGTTTTATTTCAAGGAACACGGTCTGGATGGCGATGTGTATTATGACCCGGTACAGAGAAAGTTAAGGTTGACCTTTGCACGGGAAGGCATAACGGAATTCGATGAAGAATTCATGCAGGATGAGCCCGTGAAACGAGGTGAGTTACGTGTACAGTTAAAGACAATTGGTCATGAGGCGAGGGTCAACATAGTACGCTTTGGTTACCGAACACAGGTTTTGGCGGGGATGGCAGGGCTTATTTTCTTTTTGGTTATGAGACTAATATTCAGACCTCTCCTGCTTGTTTTAAAAGAAGAGGGTGGAGATACCGTGTGTCGGTTCAATAACAAGAAAGTGATGAAGATGGTCAACCGGCTAACAACTAGTGAATAATACTAGCTATTGACTGGTTATGTCGGGTTTGGTGCCTGTGGAAGTTAACAAAATATATATGGTGTTTATGGAATAAGTCGACATATAAGATATATCCGGGTGTTACGGTTCTTTCATTTACAATAGCAAGGGGAGGCGTGGTGCCTCCCCTGAAGCAGGTTATTGATTGGGGATTGGATTGAAATTCTCATCAAAGCAGTTTAATATCTTGTCAATGCCGGGACGAGAGTTTATGTTTCCTGTCAGTTGAGAAGCAGATGCATAAAACGTTTCATCGCCAGTGCCGTAGAAAGAATCAAGGTACAAGACATCCGTTCCACTCACTATTGAACTATAAACTTTCACTTTGCTTAAGCCGCTAGGTCTCTGTCTGAACTCAAAAGCAGTATTTGATGAACTAACGTGAGAATCTCTAATCTCAACAAGTGTATCACTTGCCGAATCGATATGAATCCCCTTATCGTACCCTTCAACATAAGTGTTTTCAATTAATAAATATCCTCCATTTATAAATATGCCTATATCATCGGAAGAGGCTCCAAAGAAATCAGGGACGTTTATTGTCGAATCCATAATCATTACATTCGGTACGGGATTACCGCTAATATGAAGCCCTCTATTTAAGACTTTTACCCGGTCTAAGATAACCTCGTGATTTTGACCGTCATACGATTGTATGGGAGGTAATCCATTATCTAGTGTAATGTTTGAAATAACTGTTTCTCCAAGCGAGCCAATCGGGAGAAAACTACAGATTGTGTTGTTTATGCCACTGCCTCTTATGTCAATATATAAAAATGGGTTTCCAATAGTGCAATCGTAATTACCCGGTTTCATGGTTATCAAATAACGATTGTTTGCTGAAGCATCAGTTATAGATTGATAGGCTTCATAAAAAGTTGTATAGTCTCCGTCACTGTCTTGGCTTACAATAATCTCATGTTTTGTTTGATGAGGATTTCCAGCTGATGCTGTTATAGTGCAAATAAGCACTATTACAGCTGTAAAAACTAAAGAAATAATTGATAACTTTAAAGCTCTTTCTTTCATAATAACCTCCTTCTTATTAGACGACATTACACTCCTCACTCTGATAGAGTGAAAAGAAACAACCTCCTTTCTCACATGAATAATACAGATGTTTAGTTTGTAAAAAATAATATGGGTAACTTCAGCCTAGCTACTTAAACCATTCTGCAAAAAATATGCCGTTGAATAAGTGGTTGGATTATTGATAATTATGTGGCATGTTTTGTGATCGGTAATGACATAATGGAGGTGAGGTTGCCATTTTGGCATGGTCATCTATATAAGAGCTTGTTCTTACGACTACCGTCATAATAGGAATGAATAACAACAATGTAACCCGAGATAACTATCTTAAAATTTATGAAACGAACCTGAAGACCGCTCTTGAATTGAAGTAGCGCAAATAACTATATTAAGACTGTCAGTCTACTGATATTAAATTTCCCCTCTGTCCCAGCGTGAAAGCAGTAAATGAATATCTTTCCTTAACTGGTCAGGCAGGTTCTGGCCGAGGTAGTTGTTCCCCTGTCGGTCAAAGTATTTTGTTGTGCCTGCGCGCTGTCCGTCTTTAAGGACTGTTTCCACTTCCATCATAGTATTGCCATCGGGCCATAAATAGGTTACTTTACCGAACCCGCCGAAGGGGTCAAGGGTCTTGTCAGTGAAGTTGCCGCGGGCCAGGGGAGCGCCGTTTTTGTACCAGTATGCCCAGTCTCCGAAGAAGTTGTTTTCCTTGTAGTTGTACTCTACTTTCTTCTCGCCTGTAGCGTAGTACTCAAAACTTTTAATCTTAAGCCTGTTGGGTTTTTCACCGCTGAAAAAGGCGGTCTCCTTTTTTGCGCCATCGGGATAGGTTGATATCACCTCTTCCGTACTCTCCTTTGTGCAGCCCAGCACAATAAGAACTGCTGCAATGATAAGTGGAATGATCTTTAAGGATTTCATAACATATAAAATATACTATTGAATGATACAAATCAAACTTTATAAAGCAGTGGCTAATACTGACCTGAAGAATGTCCGGTCATGCTGATTCTGATATAATAACTATTATGATAAAGGAGTCTCTTATAAATGAAAATGACTGAACGATTTATAAACCGCACCTTATTGCCTGCATGTATCCTGATCATAATGGCAGGCTGCCAGACAGCCCCTGTGAAAGTTATTGAAGACCAACCCAAAATGCAGGAAAGGCCCGTTGAAGCAAGGCCTGAGGAAAAACCGGACATACGCACCCAACTGAAACAGGAAGGGCATGATTATAAACCTGAGGACTTTCTGGAGAATGTGACTGAAGGTAATGCTGATGTTGTTGTGGATTATATAAATGCCGGCATGAACCCTGATGCACGTGACGCTGAAGGCAGTACAGCTCTAATGATAGCTGCACGTGAAGGGCACCTGGGGACTGTGAAGGCCCTGTTAAAACGGAATGCTGATATAGACGCCTCAAATACCCTTGGGAGGAATGCCATCATGAACGCTGCATCGGGAGGACATACCCCGGTGGTGGAGTTGCTTCTGAGGGACGGGGCCGACCCGAATGCTGGAACCGGCGACGGTCATAGCGCTTTGATGGAGGCAGCGGGGGAAGGGTACCCTGATGTTATCGAGATGCTGGTGACATGGGGGGCGTCTGTTGAGGGAAGGGACAGGCGGGGACATACTGCCCTCTATCATGCTTCATGGGGTGAGAACGTGGAGGCAGTGAAGAAACTCCTCTCGCTGGGTGCGGACGTAAATGGTGTTGACGGGACGGGATGGTCACCGCTCATGAGCGCTGCAGTAGAGTGTAAGCCTGGAATGATAAGGCTGCTTGCAGAAAAGGGTGCTGATATTAATATGGAGGATATGGAGGGCAGGATAGCACTGATGTGGGCGGCAAAAAACGACTGTGTTGAGTCAGTCATTTATCTCATCGAAAACGGAGCGGATGTAAACTACAGGGACAACTGGAGCAAGACCGCTCTCTCGATGAGCCGCAACAGCAGGATCAGGGAAATACTAAGGGAGGCCGGTGCGGTTGAGTAAAGAATGCAGCCCCGGCTTCTGCGTTGGACGTGGAAGGTTAAACCAGTAAATTGATGCCCTGTTTCGGAATTTCTCAGGAGAAGAGTTTATGTCGCCTTTAGAGTCCGTGTTTGTGTGGATAGCGATCGGCTGTTATGCAGTAACTTCGGCTCTTTATATTTACGCCTTTGTATTCAGGAAGGACAGGATCCTCCAAAAGTCTTTCTGGCTCATACTTATTTCCTTTGTAGTTCATTCAGCAGCGATAGTGAGCCGGTATATTGCTTCAGGGCACCTGCCTGTTGCCGGAGACTATGAGACAGCACTGGGCGGATCATGGATGATTATCTTATTCACCATGTATATGTTCAGGACGCGTAAGACAATTATCCCTCTGGGAGTGGCGACTCTTCCGTTCTCTTTGATCCTGCTCGGCTTTGCTGTAATGCGTGAGCCGGCCCTTGCTCCCATGTCCGCGTCCCTTAAATCTTTTTGGCTTTATGTACATGTGCTGTTCGCGCAGATCGCCTTCGGGGCATACACCATCGCATTTGGTTTCGGAATTCTTTATCTTCTGAAGGACAGGAAGTCTGCGGGGAGTTTTTATGAGAAGTTCCCTGACCTCCCCCGTCTGGATGAGCTGATGTTCAGGCTCGTTGTCTTCGGATTCATCACCGACGCGGTCATGATCGCATCAGGCGCGATCTGGGCTAAGGACCTTTGGGGCAACTACTGGACCTGGGATCCTGTGGAGACATGGTCGCTCATAACGTGGATGATCTATGGACTTACGATCCACCTCAGGGTGACCATGGGATGGAAGGGACGGAAGATGTCATGGCTGGTAATATTCGCCCTCGCCGGAATGATTATCACCTTCTTTGGTGTTAACCTGGTCATTGATACAAGTATTCATATGTTCGAGATTTGAGTTCATGATAAGAGAATGTTAAAGTCAGCTATAAAAATAATCGGTTCTTTGCGCTGTACCATCGTATTGATTATATGCCTGATTGTTGTATTTCTGATCGGGCTGGTCGTCCCCCAGAAGCTTCTTCTTGGCAAGATGCTTTATCTCTCCTGGAAGCGGTCAAGCCCGGGACTGGTCGGCGTGCTTGAAACTCTGGGCATGACCGACATTTACTCCGCGCCCTATACCCTTATGATCTGGGGACTCTTTTTTTTGAACCTGCTCGTCGTCATTTCAAAGCGGATACCCCTTGTCTGGAAAAGATGCACGGAAGTTGAAGTGCGGGACCTTGACCCGAATGCAGCCGGACATAAAGGCGGCACAGTACTTCACTCTGAATCGAGGGATATGCTTCAAAGTCGTCTTGCTGCCAACGGATATATGGTCGCATCCAATGAACACTCGTTCAGGGCGGTGAAAAACAGGTTTTCACCCCTTGCGACAATCGTATTTCATGTCAGCTTCTTCCTGGTGCTTGCCGGGGCGGTTACCGCGTCTTATACAAAGTTCCGTGCTGTCACGGGCGTTGCAGTCGGGGAGACATTCAGTGGCAAGTATAACTGGGCCAGGGCAGCCAGGTTTGCCGATGAACCGGACAGCAACTTCAGGGTTACAAAAATCGCTCCGCAATTCTATAAAAGGAACAGAGCTACATCTCTTGAAATTAAGGTGGAGCTTGAGGGGGAAAAAGTAGATGTAAGCATAAATAAGCCCCTGAAGGTCGGTCCCACCAGCTTCGTGGTCAAAGAGGTGGACATACTTCCACTGTTTGTTTTTTCTGATGAGGATGGCAAAGAGTTAGGCAGCGCTTTTGTTAAGCTGGAAGGAGTGATGGGTAATGAGGACAGTTTTGAGATGGCCGGATACAAGTTCCGAACGCTGTTCTATACGGACTACTCAATAAAGGACCGTGAAGAGCCTGAAGTGGAGTCGCTGCTGCCTCAGAAGCTCAGAATGCTGCCCATGCAGAGGGCGGTGCGACAGCCCAAAGAGGTTGTTGATCCTGCTTTTTCTATTATAGTCTACAGAGATAAACAGTTTATCAGTGAAGGAGACCTGAGGCTTGGCGGATCACTTGAATTTGATGGGAAAATCCTCGAATTTCCGGAGTACGATTACTGGGTGAAATTCTATGTTTCGGGAGAGCGGGGCCTGGGCATTTTATACACCGGGTTTGTAGTGATGCTCATATCATTGGCAGTGAGATTTACCATGTACAGGAGAGAAATATCCGGCACTGTATTTGATGAGAAGTTGGTTGTAAAGGGGAGTACCGAGTTTTATCCTGCTCTTTTTGAGGATGAATTTAAGAAGATGATTACATCCCGCCCTTCCACGTCTTAATATGCATTCCTGGATATGCGTTACGCCGTGTTACTGCTGCAATGCAACTGTTAAAACAATTGTCAAACCTTAAGTAAGTCATATTTACATCTGACATATTGGCAAAAATTATTGTCAATGTGACAGTGCGAATCACACCTTAATCGCCCTATCAGGCAGTTTTTTCACACTTCCATGCCCTGGAATACTTCTTGCTTTTTTAACTCTCAGAGAGGGGTAGTTCTAATCTTAGCCAGGCATTCGATTATTAATAACTCGTAACTGATAAGTTCAGAAGGTCTCAGCTCCATGCTGCCTGATAATGTCAGGCAGCATGATTGCATTTGCAGAAAGGGGGTAGGCATTTCTGTTTACAGATTTTAAATCAAACAATTATTTGAGGGAGGATGTTATGAGAAAGAGATCAATACATTTAGGGATGATGATGCTTGTATTTACTATGGCAGCAGGACTGGTTATTACTTCTCCTGCGTTCGCAGGCAAGGTGGTATTCGAAACTATGGCTGCCAAGACAAAAGTGGGTGACGGGGAAGATGTACAATCCTACGCTCCGGGATTTCATAACCTGGCTGTTGACGGAGACAATATCTACACCGTGTACAATGCCGACAATCTTTATAACGACTCAGAAGTACAGCTGGGTATCAGCAATGACGGTGGTGTTACATGGGGCAAGAGCTCTGTTGTTGCCATTGAAGGCAATAGTTCCGCTGCTGCTCTGGCTGTGGGGTCCGATTCTGAAATCCATATAGTCTGGGACAGCAGTAATCAAATCAAGTACTCACACGGAACGGTTAACAATAATAATGTATGGATTGGAAGTACACCTGTAGTAGTCAGCAGCGAATCGACCTCAACCGCTTCCTACTCAGTGGCTATCGCCGTCGATGATGTAGGAGGAGTGCACATAACGTTCGACGGAGCCGGTACGTCAGGTGACGGTGTGTATTACAAAAAAAGTACTGATGGAGGCAATACGTTTGAGCCCATGAGTTTTGTAGCATCCACTAATGACGGACAGGCAAACCTGGTTGCCGAGGGAAGCGGGAAGCTTTATATAGCCTACCTCGACGCTAATGATGACATTGTCTTCAGCACAAAAGCGGCTGGTTCTTCAACCTGGAGTACTCCGGTAAAGGTAAACGGCAGTATATCTACCGACTTTCTGAGCATGGCTGTTCTTGATGCAAGCAACATATTCATTGCATGGGACAGCGGCAATGGAGAATACGTGGCAGCAACTTCTGACGGCGGAAACACCTGGGCGCAGCACCTGGTTACCGCAGACAGCGGTGGCTGGCCCAGTCTTGTTGTTGATTCAAGCGGAGTGCTCAATCTCGGATGGATCGACTGGAGTAAGGGAATTCATTTCACAAGAAGTACAAATGGGGGCTCTAACTGGCCTGTTATACAGATAATAGATGACGGTTCCGTTGAACAGCCTGACTGGCCTCATCTTGCAATTGACAGCTCTGGAAAGTTAGTGGTTATGTATAACACATACAGGCCTGGAGTTGTTTATTTTACTAAAGAGAAATAATATTCGACTTCTAGTGAGTAATTGTGGGTTTTAGAAATGATGCCTGCAGTGACGGCTAATACAGGATGTGTTGCCACAAGAATTGCAGGACCTGTTCTGCATGTCGGCATATGCCGGTGAATTCAGAGTATAAATGAGAGGGGAGGCTAGTGCTTCTCCTCTCTTTTCGCCTGTTGCGCGATAGGGCCGGCTGCATGCACTAAAGGATAAAGAGCTGGTGTGTGAACGATGTTTACGGAGAGAGTATTATAGTGCAGGCGTGTTGCGACAAGTAATTTCTAATGAAAGGGAAGCTTCCGATCTTTTGAATTAATGAGGAGAATTTTTTATTAAATATATCCGGATAACTTATAATTAATAAATGGTGATATTGAAACGATTGAAAATTGGCTTATTGTTTATTGCATTACTTTTTTTGTCATGCATCCAGAAGGACGAGAAAATTAACCACCCTGTATTTGGAGTAGACGGTGCTGAGTCCGTTATACTTATTGAGGGGCTGAGTGAGGCTTTAAGTTTATGGGTTGATAATGAAATAGAAAAAGCTGTTCTTGTTTATGTTTCGCCACTTAATTCACTTCAAAAAGTCCCCTATAGGGTCATTGAAAAGATTAAAGCAAAAAGCTATATCAAGGATATGGAATATCTTCAAAACGTTCGGGGGGATTTATACGGAAACAATAACTTTCTTTATGTAGCATCTAAAACGGACCTTGTACAAAAAATGTATTGGATTTTGCCGTATGAATATTTTGCCGACAACCCGCTTGCAGGAGGGAAGGTTAAGCAATTCCTGAAAAACACGGACTCATTTAAAGATACAGAGATCAACCGGATGAGAATGAAGAAAGGCTGTCTCACAGGCAGGTTGTACAATGTCGAGGTCAGTATATGCAGCCCGGGATCAATGCCCAGGGCGAAGGTCCCTGTTGTTATGATTATAGATGCAGGTTTTTTTCCGCTTTATGCCAATACTCTGAAGGCCAGCAAGTTAATAGCTATGAAGAACTTTTTTGATGAGATGTCATTCAGGGAAGTCCGTGTCAGGCATGTCAGTATTTCATATGGGACTGAAGACGGTCACACAAAACCGATACACAGGTTTATAGGGGATGAGCTTTTTGAAGGAACTAAAACCCCGGGCCTGTTAAGATCGGAATCATCTCCTGACTTATGGAGATACAGAGATATAGCAGAGAATATGCTGGCACGCGGGGAAGGTAGCAGGGTAGTGGAATATCTGCAGAAGCCGCTTGGAAAATATGCAGATGATCTTCCTTTGCTTTTTATGAATGCCCGGGCATTGTTAATTGCCGGTAACTATTTCAATGCCTTCCATGAATTAGTGGACATTTGCAGTCAGGATGTGCACTACTGTTATGGTTTTGTTTCATTCGCCCGTATACTAGCGGACAGAAAAAAATATAGCGATGCATACACATATTATCACAAAGCGATAGAGGCTCTCCCTGACTCTCCTTTTGTTCGCAATGAATATAATTCTTATCTCATACAAAGGGGAAGAGGTAATGAGATCAAACCGGAAGGGCAGTCATTGGAAAAAATTAACAGGGATGAATCTGGCAGTTAGCTAGTATGTATTTAAAAAATCATGAAGTTGTCTGTAGTATTTTTTACGAATACCAGGTCTATTATGGCAATTATATTGTCACTATGGCACTGGCACTTCTCTAGTTATTTCTAACTCGTCTAAATTAAATGTAATTTTGTCTGGCATGTCTCTTGCGTTTAACGTAGTAAGGTGACCAGCAATTTCTGGGCAGTCAGCCTGTTTTTGATAGGTACTAATTACCATCTTACTGGGCTCACTGACAGTATATTTAACTGCAGACAGGTTACTCTGAAAAAAATAACGAAAGGACAATTTCGATGATTATTCGCATGGCGGTATTAATGATGTTTCTAACAGCTTCATCTCTCTTATTCAGTTGTCAGTCAGGTGTTATACAATCAACGCCTGTTGATCCCATGATCGCAGAATATTCACCGGAGATGTCCGACGTCGAACTTAATAATATAAAAAGAGCCAGGGCCAGGGACGAACTGCATATGCGGGGCCTTGAGTTCAATATGCAGTCTTTCCTAGAAAGTGTGTCCATAGGGAATACGAGGCTGGTTGAGCTTTACCTTGATGCAGGTATGACCCCGAAGACCCGGGGGAGAGACGGAAAAAGCGTATTACACATAGCAGGGAGCAGAGGCTTTACCTCCTTAGCAGGGCTTATAATCGGCAGGGGAGAAGATGTGAATGTTAAGGACAAGCACGGAAGAAGCGCGCTTTTTTATGCATCAAGGGCCGGCCGTACCAAAACCCTTGAGGCGCTCCTGGACTGGGGAGCTGACATAGATGCACAGGACAATGACGGCATAAATGCACTGTCCGATGCTGCGGTTAAAGGTTCTTTGAATGTTATGAGGTTATTAATTGAAAGGGGTGCTGACCTGAATATTCAGAGCTCTTACGGTGCCGAGGCGCTGCATAGAACTGTTGCTTTTGCGAAACTGTCAGCTTTCAAAATACTTATTGAAAGCGGTGCTGATACTAACATACAGGATGTGAACGGCAGGACATCACTTATGGCAGCGGCTGAAAGAGGATATGCAGCAATGGTGGATTTACTGATTCAATCAGGGGCGGAAATTGACGCCAGGGATGAGAGCGGTAAATCTGCTCTTACCTATGCGGCGTGGCGGGGGTACACGGTGCTGGTGAAATTTCTGATTGAAAACGGAGCAGACATCAATATAAAGGACGGAGAGAGTATGACTCCTTTAATGTATGCCATTTTGGGCGGTTATAACGATGCTGTTCAGGCCCTGACAGATCGGGGAGCTGATGTAAATGCTAAAGATGATCAGGGAGTGACCCCTATGATGTATGCCGTAGAGCTGGGAAGGATTAAGGCAATAAAGCTGCTGATTCGAAAAGGCAGTGACATTTTTGCTGAAAGTCTTAAAGGGGAAACAGCTGTGATGATTGCTGAAAGAGAAGGGTATGAAGATATTGTGGAATTGCTGAAGTAGTGAACTACTCACTATGTAGTTTTATCAGGAAAACTTCACATTGAAGGTGTTCTGAATACAAGTCTATGAAATTGTCTTTACGGTAAGGAAATGGATAGGTTCTGAGGGCTTTAAATACAATTGCAGGGTTCATGTAGAATCTGGAAAATTAATAGAAACCGACTAAATTAAAAGAAAAAAGAGTGGGCAGACATTGGTTGACTCTTTTTGCCAGCTGTAAGTAGGTATTTGGGTTCGTTATATGATGGCAAGTGAAAAGTATTAGGGAAAACCCTTTCTTATTTAGGTGCGCTTTTGTTATAATTTAGAACTCCACGAGTTGAATGAAATGAAAATGATGAATAAATATATCTTATTACTTGTGCTGTTTTTGCTCTGTTCTTCTGTGACAGGCTGTAATACTGCTGAAGTTAGATCAGCAGGAAATGAAACTGTATACACATATACAAAGGCTGAGTTCAGGAATCATGATTTAATGGGTAAAGCAGCCTCAATAGCACGTAATGAAGCAGCGCTGAAAAGCGACAGCTTTCATGTCATGAGAAGGGCTTTTCTGGAATCTTCCATAGAAGGAGATTTGCAGGCACTTGAAGCATTTATGGATGCAGGTATTAGTCCGAATGTGAGAGACGAGTTTGGTAATACTGCTCTGATTTTTGCTGCAAAAAAGGGACACAGCAGTTTAGTCCGGGCAGTGCTGCTGAGAGGAGCAGTAGTGAATGCCCAGAATGCTAAAGGCAGGAGTGCATTAATAATTGCTTCAATCAATGGCCGGGAAGAAATTGTAAATGCTCTTCTAATGTACGGAGCGAATACTGATGACAGGGACAAAGATGGGCTGACCGCCCTTATGGAAGCGTCAGCGCTGGGCTACCATGAAATAGTACATAACCTGCTTGAATGGGGAGCCGCAATAAACAGTACGAATAGCGCAGGCCTGTCTTCCCTGTACTATGCTTCATGGGGAGGGTATCCTGAAATCATTGATGACCTTATCAGGTACGGGGCTGACATAAGCGTGACAAATGATCATGGTATGACTCCTATGATGATTGCATCACTGCGCTGTAAGGCCGGCGCCGTGAATTATCTTGCGGACATGGGTGTGAGTGCAAATGAATCGGATGATTATGGCAAAACAGCGCTCATGTATGCAGCTGAAAATAACTGTATAAAAACGGTTGAGACCCTGTTGTTGAGGGGGTCTAGTGTTGCAGTAAAGGACAGGTGGGGGCTGACTCCTCTTAACTATACTAAGAACAGTGTCATTATAAGAAAACTGAAGCGGGCTGTGAATCAGATGATGACCTCAGTGGCTGATACATCGCTGAACTAAGTAGAAAATAATTTGCCTCCCACATTTTTGATTGTTTCCATAAATAATTTATTAAAATGACCTATACTTTTATTATAGTAGTCTGTTTATTGTAATAACGATAATGCTATTCAATATAATAAAAAAGTCATTCAGTAACCAGAAGAAAGCCATGACATTAATGGTCCTGTCCGTGGCAGTAGGAACTGCCCTGTCTGCCTCCCTCATAAGTATTTCGCTCCAGATCAGCGGGAAGATTTCCAGAGAGCTCAGGGCTTTCGGGGCCAATATAATGATTGAACCACGGGTCACAGGCCTTGCCGATATTGCCGGGCATAAACGGTATTTAAGGCAGGAAGATATTGCAAAGGCAAAGACCATATTCTGGAGACATAATATTGTGGGGATAGCCCCCTTTCTTAAAGTTCAGTCCAATGTCAGCGCAGGCGATAAGGAAATGAAGGTAGATGTTGTAGGGACATGGCATGAGAAACAAATTCCGGTGCCCGGAGAGAGAGGTGCTTTTTCTGCTGGTGCGTTTACTGTTTTCCCCTGGTGGGAAATTAACGGTGAATGGCCTGCTACTGATAATTCTGTTGTCCTTGGCATTTCATTGGCCCGGAGTTTACATGTGAAAATAGGAGACAGGATTGCAATCGATAACAACCCTGTTCGTGTATCGGGAATTATCAAAACTGGTAGTGCTGAAGATGACAGGGTGTTTATGGATCTGGAGGCTTTTCAGGACATGAAAAATATGCAAGGGAAAATATCTGAAGTTCTTGTCAGCGCACTGACCAGGCCCATGGATGAGTTCGCCTACAGCGACCCTGAGAAAATGACTCCGGCAGAGTATGAAAAGTGGTATTGCACCGGTTACGTTACATCTATTGCCAGACAGCTTGAGGAAGTGTTTCTCGGAGCTTCCGTCAAGCCTGTATGGCGTGTTGCCGAGACGGAAGGAAATGTGCTGAAGAAAATGACGCTTTTAATTTATTTTCTCACAATTACTACACTGGCAGCAGCTGCGCTCGGCGTGTCCACAACCATGGTAATGAGTCTTCTGAGGAGAATTGATGAAATTGGGCTAATGAAAGCGATTGGTGCAGATAATTGGAAAATAGCAGCCTTGTTTATTTCGGAAGGCATAATGGTCGGTTTAATTGGTGGTATTCTTGGATATGCATTATCCCTTATGATTTCGAATTACATTGGAGTGGAAGTATTTAATACAGGATTTCAGCAGAATGCAATGCTTTTGCCGATAGCCATAGGTAGTGCAGTATTGATATCGATTGCAGGAACTGTTATTCCTGTCCGGAAGGCACTGAGGATTAAGCCGGCTGTTGTGCTGAAAGGTGCTGAATGAAAAAATACTGGATACTGTTGTTTCTGTCTAAATCCATATCCCAGCGAAAGGGCCAGGTTTTTGTGGCATCTCTTGCTGTAACCCTTGCTGTTGCGGTTATAACAGGTATGATTGGGATTACTGCGGGGATAAATGAAAAACTTGGTTCAGAGCTAAAAGCATATGGCGCAAATATTATCGTGTCAGATGCTGAAGATGGGGACCTGGCTTATGACGGGATTGCACAAATAGCGGAAATGGAAAACGTAGTTGATGCGGAAGGCCAGCTGTTTGGAAGCGTTATGGTGAAGGGCAATTTAGTTGATTTCATTGGTGTTGATATGAAGCACTTAAAGGAGAAAGGATGGAGGTATACAGGTAGATGGCCTGCTGCAAACAATGAAATACTTGCCGGTGTTAATCTGAAAAGAGCGCTGGAGCTTGAAGAGGGTACAGCGGTATTTCTATCGCCCTCAGAAAATGATAGTGAGAATATCTCAAAGGACGATTCCCATATTGATTTTATTGTCAGCGGTTTCGTTGAGAGAGGTGCATCGGAAGACAACGTTTTTCTTATTCCCATAAGGAGGGCCTGGGAGCTGTCAGGATCCGAAAACAGTTTAAGCGCTATTCTGATAAGGTGCAATCCGAACCATATAGATGCAGTGATAGAAAACATTAAAACTATATTCCCTTCAGTAGAAATAAAAACTCTTGGACAGGTGGCATATGCGGAAAAGTCACTTCTTAACAAGATACAACTCCTGATGGCCCTGGTTACAATTGTGGTATTGCTGGCTGCAGTCATAAGTGTCGGGAGCACAATGGGAGCTAATGTTCTGGAAAGACGGGAGGAGATAGGTCTTATGATGGCGCTTGGCGCCACACGGAATGGAATAAGTTTGATTTATGCACTTGAAGCAGCTTTGATTGGACTGCTTGGGGGAATAGCGGGTTTTGTTCTTGGCTATATTTCAATACAGGCAATTTCCCGGGGGGCCCTTGGCAGTTATATATCCACCCCATTTATCCTGGTATTTCTGTCATTAATAACCGGATTGCTGATAGCTTTAATATCAAGCCATCTGCCTATAAGGGATGCACTGAAGTATAGTCCGGCGGAGATATTGCGCGGAGGATGAGTAACGGCAATTACTAATTACGAATTATGAATTACGTACGACTACAAAAGAGGGAATGCTAAATGTCTTTTATTAAATTAGTTGATATTGTTAAGGAGTATGAGACGGCCCATTCGCTTCGGGGGGTTAGTATGGAAGTGGAGAAGCGGCAGTGGGTGAATATTATGGGGCCTTCGGGGTCTGGGAAGAGTACGCTTTTAAATATTATGGGCGGGCTGGATAGTCCGACAAGTGGAGAAGTTATTGTTGACGAAACAGACTTTAATAAACTTTCGGAAAATGAGCTTGCTGTTTTCAGAAGGGAAAAGGTTGGATTTATAACGCAGCAGTCTCATCTCATTCCTTATCTTAATGCTGTTGAAAATGTGATGATGGCCCAGTACTTTCACAGCATGGCAGATGAAAAGGAGGCATCGGAAGCCCTCGCCCGGGTAGGCCTTGAACAGAGGCTGAACCATAGGCCTTCCCAGCTATCAGGCGGTGAACAGCAGCGAATATGTATAGCCCGGGCTTTGATAAACAGTCCTGAAATTTTACTGGCTGATGAACCTACAGGCAACCTCGACAGGGAAAACACTATGGTGATTCTTGAACTGCTAAAGAAGCTCCATTCAGAAGAGCATTTTACTATAGTTCTTGTAACGCATGATCATTTTGTTTCTGGGTGGGGACAGAGAGTTTTGAAGATGGAAGATGGGAAAATTGCAAAGGATGAAATGGTTTAAAAAACTGAAAGGAGAATGTCGAATATCGAATGTAGAATTTAGAATTCAGAAGTTTAAAGAACAATACTTCGTAATTCGATATTCCTTGTTCGATATTCGATATTTTCTTTAGGAATTTTTATGTTAGAAGCTAAATTAATAGGCCTTAAAGAAGGATTGAAAATAGCGATAGTCTGGCTTGTTTTCTATTCATACCTTGTTAAGAAAGATAGAAGTGGCCTAATTAAATACATTAACTATGGTATTGTAATATCGTTAATAATAACGATAATTATGCTATTGATGCCTCAAGTTGAAATTGATAAGCAGGTATTGACGAACATTATTGCTACGTCTCTTGCTGTGTTCTTTATCTTCAGTGCAGCAGCCCTGTTTCATGCTTCAGGTACAAATCTTTTCAGGCCGTTACAGGCTGAAGCAAAAGGGAATTCTGCTACCGTTGACAATCAGTCTCTGTTGTCGCGGGAATGGGCAAGCGGTGCATTGATTTTCCTGACGGCAATCGTTTTTATTGTGCCTGACAGTCTGGGCTCACTTTTATTCCTGAAGGAATTTGCTTTTATGAGAGATGCTGCATTTATGACTTATGCTTATGCTCTTCTCGGACTTGTAATTCCTGTTGTAATTCTATTTCTTATTAATAAATTCTATAAGCCTTACTGGATTGGAAATTACTTTGCCTTTCCTCAGTTGATTCTGTTTCTGGCAGTAGTAAAGCTTCTGGGAAGCGGAACAAAGGGAATTGCAGAGATGTCGCTTATACCGTCAGTACAGAGGGGCTTTATGAAATTTGTGCATGATGTTATTCATCAGGTCCTTGTCCTGTTTATGGTCCCTGACCATCCTCTGCTCCAGACAACGGTGTGGGATTTCATTGGTATGTTCTTTGGAGCGAATATGGCGTCCTATGCTTCACTCTTTATTTTACTGGCGTTCCCTTTTATGTTTATTTATTTCAGCATGTTCAAACCATTGCCGGAGCCTGATGCCTTCAGCAATGTGGAAAGACGTAAAATAAAATCCCGAATAATATCGGACCGCCGGAAGAAAGCGCTGCCAGTGTTCTTATTCGTACTGCTGGTAGTATCAGTGTGGTTTATAAAGAGAGGGGAGACTGTATCGGAAATTTATAAGCCGCCGGCCCGTCCTGTAGTTGTGGACAGCGGTTCTGTGCTTATTCCTCTGAAGGACCCTTCCATGGATTTAACGAACGGACTGATTCATAAATTTTCTCTGGTCCATGAAGGAGAGGAAATACGCATAGCAGTGATCAGGAAATCCGGCAGGACTCTTTCGGTTTCGTTAGACGCATGCGAAATATGTCCTCCTGACGGCTACGGGCAAAGGGAGGACCATGTTGTATGTTTGTATTGCAATACACCAATAGATATCAGTTCAATGGGCATGCCCGGAGGGTGTAATCCGATTCCATTATCAGCCCGCTATGAAGGCGGCTTTATGAAGATAGATCTGAAAGAGATACTGGACAAATGGGGGTTTGTTAAGACCGGTAAGGCGAAAGAAGGAGTGCTCTAGACTATATGGACAGAGACAGAATGTTTAAATTGATTACTACTCCGGTTGCCGTTCTGTCATCTAAGGTATTTCTACTTTGGATGGTTGGTGGATGGTTTGTTTACTATGTTATTTCTTCCATCTGGATGGATGAGGCCTTCGTGATTTTTGCCAGTGGGGTTAGGCAAAACCCTTTTATTATGATCCCGTTTATCATTTTTCTACTTAGCGGATACATGAATTTTGTACGTGTGTTAAAGAGCAGATTACGTGAATCAGCAGCAGGGGGAGTGCTCTGGTGCATTCTACCTCTAGGTTTGCTGATTTTTTTGACCGGATTTATTCTAAGTCTTTCTTTGAGAGAATCAGGTCGGCTTATGATAGGCGAGGGTAATGTTGTAAAACCACCATGGGTCCGGGAAATATATAATGTGACAAAAATTATTCCGGGGATTAAAGATAGTGTGCTTGATTCTGCAATTACTCAGGGTGTTTTCAGTCATGAACCGGGATTGACGCTGGTGAACAAACTTGGCGGTGCCTATGAGGTAGGAGCTTTTCCACCTTCTAAAATTAATAATACCTATTATCATATATTGAATTTTGGCATAGCGCCGGGTGTACGTCTTTTTGAGGGCGATAGCATCCGGTATTCCGGTTTTCAACCTATACGTATACTCACCCCTGGAAGCAGCGACTTTTTTGAAATTCCTAAATACCCATACAGGTTTCTTATAACATTAGAAGCTGAGCGGGTAATTCAAACTGGCAGCGCTTATTCATCGCAATACAACCTTAAAATACCTCTGTATCATGTGAGGGTTTACAAGGGATCAGAGCTGGTTGCAGAGGGAGACTCAAGTGTAGCGATCAGGTTTGATAACTTTACGCTCAACTTTTTTAAACACACATATTGGGCCATGCTGGAAGCGGCAAAAGATCCCGGACAACCTGTTCTGAAAATCGGTCTGCTGTTTATTCTCTTAGGAGGCCCTGTATCTCTTGTTCGAGGGATCTTGAGAGCATTCAGGTTTAGTAGGGAAATTCAATAATATCCGCAGAATGTAATGTAAATATCCCGAATTTTGTGCCGGGATTTATGACCACTGAGATGTCCTCCCAGAAAGGTAGCGGTATATAAATATCCTGGCGACCTGGTATGAGGTTAAGCTGCTGGTTCGGGTGTTTGTAGTAGGGATGCTCTTTTGATGTGTAGTAAATGTTCATATAGTCCTTCGCCGGTGATTCAATTGACATCCTGAGCAATTTAAATGCTTTCCTGTCGATAGATTCTAAGTGCGGAATGCTAAACATGGAGCCTTTTCCTGCAGACTGGATTAAAAGGCTCTCCTTTGATCTGCTTATTTTTATATTTTTCAGCGGTAGTATCCTGCTCATTTCTATTGGCTTTGCATCGGGCAAATCTAAATCATTTCCAAGATAACTAACTACTCTTCTGATATCAACCCTGATATTCTTAAGTCCTCCTTCAATTGCCTGAACAATAATAGCGTCGTATGTGCGGTAGTCTTCATATGAAGACCTGCCCCCAAGGTAAGTAGAAGGGACATGCAGTGTAAGAAATGCATCAAGGTGTTTAAATGAGTTCTGAAGGTACGGGAGCATCCAACCTCCAAATGAATCCCGGTAGAACAACCCGGAAGGAATTCCCGGTGAAGCTGAATCGGATTTCAGCGCTATGTGAAAATCCGGTGTCCTGGTAGTAAGCGTCTCCTGGTCCTCAAAGGTATTTTTTAGCAGAGTAGCCCTTTCACTGATAGGCATGCCGACCATCTTCCCCACATCACCGTAAAAGTCTGTTTCATAATATTCATAGGAATCCTGCGCGGCTGGAGACATGTCGCGCTTAAGGGCAGCCAGTACCTGGTTTGTAGCGATCTCTGCACCCCGGGTGTTCCAGTGGGAATCGGTCCTGAAATATATCTGCTCACTCGTTTTGGCATTTAATAGCACATCATCGAGCTTAACGAATCCTTTCAGGGGATTTGAGGACTGTTCGTCCAGGAACAGGTCGTAAATGCTTTTACCGCATTTGTTTTCGTTTGGTGAGAAGCCGACCTCATCAGCATAAATGGTCGCTTTGCTTGGTGCCACCGTAATAATGAATTCTTTCCCCGCGCTCTGAAAAATATTTTCAAGAGCGTGAAGGTAAAGGAACATCTGCTCAATAAAGGGCTTTTCTTTGCAGGATGACTTGTTGTAGTCGTTGAGTAAATAACTTCTATAGAAAAGCCATCCGTCTTTGCCCATATGTATTTTGGGAGAGGGAGATGTATTGAACAGGTTGTAATCAAGCCAGTTTTTCGAATATATCATGAGTCCCCGTAAATTGAAGTTGTCATTAAAGTAGGAGTCAAAGTCATTGTAGAAATTTTTCAATATGAGGGTATTCATATTAACGTCAGGGCTTTGTATCCTGGTCCTGTTTTCGTCAAGTTCATAATCAAAGCCGGCTATCCACCCTGCAGCTGGTATTAAGAGAAGAACTATGAAAAGGATGATTAATAAATTTCTCATTTGTCAGAACCTGAAGTAGATAAAAGGATTATATGAACCGCTTACTATTAACAAAATACTGTAGGGCACAAATATCATAATAGTTGCAATGTTTGCTGCCGCTGTCGCAGGCCCTTTTCCTGTGAGCAGAAAACGAGTAAAAGAAAAATCACGGGGGAGAAAAAATGCCGTAGACGCGATCAGGACAAATAGTATATTCCTGTAATTAAGCACAAATGCCAGTTCATAGGTCAAAGGATAATCCTGCATGGTGAACATTCTGGATAAATACAGTGCGGCTTCAGAAATGCTATCGGAGCGGAACAGTACCCAGCCAATGATCACTATAAGAATAGTAACGGTTCTTCTTACTGATATAAATGAAGTTTTACCGGAATCCCTGATATTCATTACACGCTCCAGCAGCAGAAACGTACCGTGGAACAGTCCCCATGCCAGAAAGGTCCAGTTTGCCCCATGCCAGAAGCCGCAGAGAATAAATACGATCATGAGATGGAAATATGTTCTTGCCGTGCCCTTGCGGTTGCCGCCGAGAGGAATATAGAGATAATCTCTGAACCATCTCGAAAGGGACATATGCCATCTGCGCCAAAAGTCTGTTATGCTGGTCGCAGAGTATGGACGGTTGAAGTTTTCAGGGAAGTTAAAGCCGAACAGCATCCCAAGGCCTATAGCCATGTCAGAGTATCCGGAAAAGTCAAAGTATATCTGCAAGGTATATGTGACTGCTCCCAGCCATGCAGTTTTAGTATCAATAAGCGAACTATCCATGCTGAAAATCGTATCAGCGATTTCAGCGCATGAGTTTGCCAGTATCACTTTTTTTGCAAGACCCCATCCAAATCGTAATATGCCTTTATAGAACAGATCCAGTGATTCCGTACGGTCACGGAGCTGTCGGCTGATTTCGTGAAATCGTATTATGGGTCCTGCAATGAGTTGAGGGAACATGGCAACGTAAAGTGCAAAGTCAACGAAGTTAATCATGGGTTTGCTTTTGCCGCGATATACATCAACAACATAACTGAGCTTCTGAAATGTAAAAAAAGAAATGCCTATGGGAAGAACTATCGTTTCCCAACCGGCAGATGAATAACCGAAACCGGAAAGCGACTGGCTGAATTCTGCCACAAAAAAATTGGCATACTTGAAATATGCAAGAACACCTATGTTAACAATGACGGACATTGCAAGCCACAGACGTTTCCGTACCTCATTTTTCTGCATCATTATTCCAAGAATGTAATCCGATAATGTGGAAATGAATAATACTAAGAGAAACGTTCCGGCACCATAAAGATAAAAAAGATAACTGAACAAAAGCAGTATTGCATTCCTGAATTTATTATTCAAAAAACGGAGCTGTGCAAAATAAAGACCGATAGTCAAAGGAAGAAAAATGAAAAGGAAAACGGGGCTTGAGAATACCATTAATGCCCGGTCTGACCGATGATATCACTGTCCGGTCCGTTAAAGGCAGTGTTACATAAAAATAAAGCAGTTCCAGAGAAAACAGAATTGTAATTCTGGAGAGTACAGCTGTTAAATGCAGTTTTCATAATTGTAATGCTCCTTCTAAAAATTATAGTTAATACTCTGACAAGTCTGCAACTGTTATGCCAGGACTTTCATGGTGATGCCTGTGAGAATTAATGCTGAGCTATTTCTACGTGTTTATTAAATGGGTTGTTCGTCTCTATGACCCGATTAATGCCAATATGGCAAAGTGGATTGCCAAAATGGCAAAAAATGCTGCGGGAATTTTTAGACAATGCTTTTTTTATATATAGTTACGATCCAGGCATATCTCTTGCAAATATTGCAGAGGTTCGGTATTACTCTAAGGAAATTCTTTACTACTATTTTATGCACAAAAGAGACTTTGACAGAATACGCTGGGATATATCCGTTAAATTCTATCAGGACCTATTATTATGCACGGGCACTGTGACAAATTTGTCGGAAAAGGGTATGTGCATAGAATCGAGAAATTTTTTCTATCCCTGTTGCTATGACATAGAAGTGCATATCCCGATGGAGAGCAAAGTGTTCGGGGTTGAGGCAAAGATAAGATGGATCAAAAAGTCAGATAGTGTTACTTATCGTCTGGGGATAGAACTATGCAGCACTCCTGATTATTACCTGGAGTTTATTGATGATCTTATGGGTATGGGTAAGTGCAGCAACGGCCATATTGGAGTACTTTTGTAGTGCACTTTATTTCGAGAGGTGAATAACAGGGAATTATAATTTATATTGTTTTGGAGTTTTAAAAATCACAGGCTATTGTGAGGATGTTGACAGCATTTATTTGAAAGGTTTTATCTACCCCTTGGTTGCTTGCCCGACCTTTTAATTGATCCCCTCAGTCAACATCCTCTTTTTTTGCCCACCCGTTTTAATTTTATGCCGGTATGGCCTGATAGTTTGTCATTATGACATGACCTTTGTTTGGGCTGAGGTTGTAAGTCGCTGGTTTAATAATATAAATTCATTGGAATATTTCTTGCTTTTAATACTGATGAATAGAATAAATATTAAATTCCAAAAGGTGAGAATATGTTATTCGGTAAAAAAATAGTAGTTGTAATGCCAGCCTATAATGCAGAGAAGACATTAAGGGCAACCTATAATGAGATTCCTCATGACTATGTTGATGAAGTCATTCTTGTTGATGACGCGAGTTCTGATAATACAGCAAAGCTTGCAAAAGAGTTAAATATCAAAACCTATGTGCATCTGAAGAATAAGGGATACGGCGGAAACCAGAAGACCTGTTATACCGAAGCATTAAAGAAAGGTGCCGATGTTGTTATTATGCTTCACCCGGACTATCAGTATACGCCTAAACTTATTCTTGCAATGTCATCCCTGATTGCAAATGAGCAATATGATGTTGTGCTGGGTTCAAGGATTCTTGGAAAAAGTGCTCTCAAAGGCGGGATGCCTTTGCATAAATATATTTCGAACAGGATTCTTACCCTTATACAGAATATTCTTATGAGTCATAAACTCTCGGAATATCATACAGGCTACAGGGCTTTCTCAAAGGAAGTTCTTGAAAGCCTTCCTCTGAATGAAAACTCCGATGATTTTGTATTTGATAATCAGATGCTCGCGCAGTCGATTTACTTTGGTTACAATATAGGTGAAATTTCCTGTCCGGCAAAATATTTCCCTGAGGCTTCCTCAATTAACTTTGCCCGCAGTGTGAAGTATGGACTGGGAGTACTCGCTACTTCAGTGAAATACAGGCTACATAAATGGGGAATAATGCGGTCCAGGATTTTTGAGGATGATGCATCATACCTTGAAATGAATGGTAAGCTGAATGAAAATGTGATTAATCTGTAGAGTTAATTGTCTGCACTATAATGGCCGTCCTGTTCTGACAACAATAATAAAATACATTACGAATTGTTTAGCTATATGATAGGAATTCTTGTGAACTGATTTTGCATGGAGTACACTATAATTGATGAAACTACTATTGATTTCTCCTCCATTCGGTGAAAAAGGCCAGATGTC
>PJEL010000761.1_pt1 | contig 36421 bp, 29 predicted proteins | sample 1853271 | NCBI WGS metagenome assembly PJEL01 (sample SAMN08108733, study PRJNA415343) | Invertebrate metagenome, whole genome shotgun sequencing project. | host: Globobulimina | place: Sweden: Gullmar Fjord | collected 2015-08
GGAATTACAAAACCGGCTTCAATAGAAATCGGCATGCACGGCACAGCACACCACACGAACGGGGACGTAACATCAATTATTATGACCGCCCTCTGTCTTATTACCGGCAACGTAGACAGGCCCGGAGGTCTACTGTTAATAGGCCCTCATAAGCCGAAAAAGGGAATTAAAACCGCTGGCAGGCAATTTCTGGACAAATCCGTCTCTCGAACAATAAATGACGCCGAAGCAACAGGAAAAATCACGGACCTTCATAAGGACCAATACGGCGATTATCCAAGTGCGAAATGGGGAGTGCTTGCGGACCTGCCTCAGAAGATGAGAAAAGGTATCAATATAAAACACGGTCCTTTCAAAGGACATTCGTACCCGGTCAAGGCATATATAACAAGATCCGGGAATCCTGTCATTACCGCGGGAAATACTTCCGACTGGATTAAAACACTGACATCCAGGAATGAAAACAACGAGTATAACGTTGAACTGACCGTATATATAGATACACACATTTCTGTAACCGGAAAATATGCTGATATCATTTTCCCTGAAGCAGGTTACCTTGAAAGAATGGGGCTGAATAGTGTTTATACCGCAAGCCCTGAACTTGCTTTGCGTGACAAGGCCATTAAACCTTTGCATAAATCCAAAACACCTTATGATTTTATGCAATATATGTCTGAAGCATTTATAAAAAACGGCGATCCGGATATCAGTGCGGAAGATTTCTCACAAAAGTATACCAGCGAAAAGCATTTCATAAATAAACAGTTAACAAATGCTCCGGGATTTTACAATATCGGAGAACCTCTTCCATATCCCGAACTTCCTGAAGGGTGCTTAATACTGGGGCCCCCTGATAATCCCCGGGCCATTATGGGAGAGACTGTTATTAAATCAGGAGAACTTCTTACTGTTGACTGGCTCAGAAAACATCATGGCGTGGCAACCTGGCCAGCAAGTTACTTCCGTTACAAAAAGAAGGACGGTTCTCCGTCAGGGATCTGCCCCCAGACAAAATCAACTAAATTTGAGTTCAAATTCAGTTTCCTGGAAGAACTCAATAAAAAATTTAAAAAGGAATACCCCACAACATTTTACTGGACTGAATGCAAATGGAATCCACGAAATCCATTATTTGAGAAACTCAGCGAAAAATATCCTTTCCAACTTATTAGCGGAAGAGTGCATTATGCAATGACAATGACAACAATCTGTTCTTATCTTGCGGAAACTGATACTGAATGCATGGAGCCGTTGAACAATGACTTCAATTATGCTATGCCGGAGTTAAATGGCTTACCAAATGAATGCGGAATACCTGAAGGCTGTGAAACGAATTTCAAAGCAGGCAGCATGTCGATTCCAGTTATAGCTATAAACAGAGTTGATGGTGAAAATTTCCGCCTTAAGACAGGAGATATAGTCACCCTGGAAAATCCGCTTAATAAAAAGATCAAAGGCAAGGTATATCTGACGGAAGAAATAATGCCCGGTGTCATCAAAGTACCTTTCGGCCCGGGAGGTCAAAAAGCGTCCGGGCTCGGGTTTATAAACAAAACATCTGAATATACACCGAATATTAATGAACTTCATGATCCTGACAATTTCAATCCACTCACCGGCTGCCCCGGCTTTGGTGATATTATGGTAAGAATAATAAAATGATATCTGAAGAGATATTAGCCTTCACGCAAGAATACTATCAGCATCATTATCAAGCTCACGGATCTTCTTGACAAGTGCATCAGGGCCTTCATTTCCAGCCAATTCAAGGTCCTTACCCCACTGTTGGAGCTTATTTGTATCGATTCTGCGAATACTATTATCTTTTGCCCATTCAGAGCCGATTCTTTTGCCCAGGGCATCAAGAAGTTCACGTACTTGTTCTTTTTCATCCTTCGGAACATTGGATAAAAGCTCTTCCATACGGGCTTTCCAGCCTTTAACTAAAAAAGATCCGTTATAGAATTTTTGAAACCATTCCTGTTCATTTTCAGTTACCATATAAACTCCTTATAAGTTTTGACAATGCAACATTATTCCGTCTGACTTTCGAGTACGACAACGCTGCAAAGATCTGTAAGGTACTCGTGATCCCTGACTCGCAACCGTTCAGAACGTTCATGAATATCCTGGGGCGATACCTGGCTGGTATCCACAGTCACGAACCATTTCTTTCCGGGAATACTGGGAAGTGAAACCATTTCCCGATTGTCCGACATATTCAGTATTACATGTATATCTTCTTCCACACTTGCTATCCCTCCCAGAGTGTATGCCAGCAATTGCGCATTTGGATCGCTCCATTGTGGTTTATGGAGTCTCGTGCCATGCCAGGTAACGTCAGCCACACCATGTGCCTTATGCTTACGTCCGGTCAAAAAACGTTTACGCATGAGAGACGGGTGACGTTTTCTAAATCCTATCATCATTTTCACGAATCGAAAAATGTCTCCATTTCCCCTTAGCATGCTCCAATCATACCAGCTAATCTTATTATCCTGACAGTAGGCGTTTTTCACGCCGCTCTGGGTCCTGTGTATCTCGTCTCCTCCAAGAATCATCGGAACACCCTGACTGAGTAGCAGAATCGCCATACAATTCTTCACTTGTCTTTTTCTCATTGACTCATCATACTTTTTATTCTGGCTTATAAGGTCGTAAAGCGTGAAACCATCATGACAGGTAAGAAAGTTAATACTGTTAACTGGCAGCTTACCATCTGACTGGTAAAGATCACTACTGCCGCTTATCCTTGTTGCAGCTTCACTTATAATGCCCTTATCACCATGTACAAATTGCCTGATCAAGTCCCTGTATCTACCGTTCCACTCTGCCCATCGGTATCCAGGAAAATCGCCTACCTGATACAGTCCACCAACATCCCATGCTTCAGCAATAATCTTCGTATGTGCAAGCACGTCAGAAAACTCAATATTCCATAATACAGGAGCGTGTTTTAGCGGCCTGCCGTCTTCTCCACGGGCAAGTACACTGGCCAGGTCAAACCGAAAACCGTCCACGTGCATCTCCCTGACCCAGTATTCCAGACATGTAACTATAAAGCTGGCTACAAGCGGATGATTACAGTTGAGTGAATTACCGCACCCGGTATAATCCCTGTAGAGCCTTCGGTCCTTCTGATCAAGGTGATAATAAATTTCATTGCCAAAACCCCTGAAATTCATGTTCGGGTCCTTCACTCCGCTTTCTGCCGTGTGGTTGAAGACAACATCGAGAATAACGCCGATACCAGCTTTATGCAAGGCCTTTACCATATCACGGAATTCCCTTTGATGCGAACCTCCTGCAGGATCAATACAATAGGACGGATGAGGACTGAAAAAACTGTGAGTCATATATCCCCAGAAATTTCTCATTCCCTTCTTAAAATCATGATCAGGCAACGCCTGTTCATCAAAGGCCATTACAGGTAAAAGTTCCACGTCAGTGATACCCAGTTCCTGAAGGTAAGGTATCTTTTCTACCAGCCCTGCGTATGTACCGGGATTGGCAACGCCTGAAGATTGATGTTTTGTAAATCCTCCAACATGTACTTCGTATATTATCGAATTTTCCAACGGGTGATTGACCGGTTTGTCCCCTTCCCAGTCATATTCATTGTCCACTACTATTGCGCGCATGGATGTGTATGTAGAATTATGTGTTTTTTGCGCCCGCCTGCGGTCCCACATCGTATCAGAAACCGCACGCGCCCATGGGTCAAGTAACTCGAATTTTTTATTAAACCGAAAACCCGTGCGACGGGTGTCTTTAGGACCATCAATCCGCCAGGTATAATGAACACCAGCCTGCAAGCCCTCAACGTAAACATGCCAGAAAAAAAATGTAAGATTGACATCTGGAACAAGCCGAATTATCTGGAAGGGTTCAGTGCTGTCATTTTTTTCATACAACAACAGTTCCACACTTGAAGCATGCTGGCTGAATACTGAAAAGTTAACTCCTCCAGCATCAAGCGTTGCCCCTGCTGGATATCGATTTCCAGGAAGTGTTTTATACACTTTATAATTCATGTGCATATTTTAACCATATCATTAATAATAGTACATTCAGTTCCATGAAGGATATCGTACCATCTTGCACTTTTTCATTCAAAACAGAAAACCCTCTCATTTTCAATCAAAATTCAGACAACCCTTGAAAAAACTCCTGTTTATTGCTAAATTAACCTTCATTAGAATATTAAATTAAATTATTGAATAAACGAATAGCTCATGTCCGAACTTGATAAATTAAGAAAGAAAATTGACGAGATCGATCAAAAGATTCTCAAGTTATTAAACATGAGAACAGAGGTCGTCCTCAACGTTGGAAAAACTAAGCAGAGCAATAAATTAAAGGTCCATTCCCCTGAAAGAGAACGGGCACTGCTCAAGCGTCTGAAAGAACTGAACACTGGTCCATTCCCAGACGAAACACTCAGGTTGATTTACGAAGAGATCATTTCAGCTTCTCTTGCCCTGCAGCAGCCCTTAAAAGTCTCATACCTGGGACCGTCCGCAACTTTTACTCATCTCGCGGCCAGAAGGCAATTTGGTTCATCCACTGAATATCTGCCGGAGAGTACGATCAAGGAAGTATTTGAGTCCGTTAACAGAGATAAAGCCCTGTATGGGGTCGTTCCTATTGAAAACTCGACAGAAGGTGTCATTAATTACACACTGGATATGTTTATTGACTCTGATCTCGAGATCGCATTTGAGATTATGCTGCCTATAGCGCATAATCTGCTTTCAAAGACAGGCAAAAAATCCGCTATAAAAAAAATATATTCGCATTCACAGCCTTTGGCACAGTGCAGGAACTGGCTCATTCGAAACATGCCTGGAATACCTGTCATTGAAGAACTCAGCACTGCTACTGCTGCAATGCGCGCTTCAAAAAGCAATTCTACAGCTGCTATTGCTAGTGAACTTGCAGCCTCAGTATACGGTCTGAAATTTGTCGAGAAAAATATTGAGGACCACAAAAAGAATTTCACACGCTTTCTTGTTATCTCAAAGGAATCTCCAGAAAAGACCGGCAAAGACAAGACATCTATCATGTTGTCATTGAAAGATAAGCCCGGGGCACTTTTTTCAATACTCAGCCCTTTTGCAAAAAACAAGATAAACCTGACAAAAATTGAATCACGGCCGTCAAGAAGAAAAGCCTGGGAATACATATTCTTTGTTGACATGAAAGGCCATAAAAACAACAAGGCTGTTGAGAAAGCATTAAGTGAAGTACAGAAAGAGTGCCATTTTTTCAAGATACTCGGTTCCTATCCGTCGGCGGAGTAAAAAATAGGGGGCAGGATTCAACATTAAATAAAACCTCTGGTTTTGATTTTTTTCATGATAACACCACCTGAACATATAAAAAGTATTAAACCATACGTCCCGGGCAAACCTGTGGAAGAGCTTGAAAGGGAGCTGGGGATCAGTGATTCAATAAAACTTGCCTCTAATGAAAATCCTGTGGGGCCCTCCCCGCTTGCAGTCAAGGCATTGCAAAAAGGCATTAACAATTTAAACAGGTATCCGGATGGCAGCTGCTTCTATCTGGGGAACGCTCTCTCCAGTAAACTTAACGTCAAACCTGACGAACTATTGTTCGGAAACGGCTCCAATGAACTCATCGAACTTGCTGTAAGGACTTATCTCGGGCCGGAAGATGAAGCTATCATGGGCCATCCTTCGTTTGTTGTATATTCAATGATCGTTCAGGCTGCAAAAGGCCGAAACATTATCGTACCGCTAAAAGACCATCTCCACGACCTTGATGCCATGGCTTCAGAAATAACGGAAAGAACAAAGATAATCTTTATTGCGAACCCTAATAATCCAACAGGCACAATAAACACCAGGGCAGAGTTTGATTTGTTTATGAGCAAAGTTCCTGAGGGGATACTTGTTATTGTTGATGAAGCTTATTACGAATACGTCGACTCTCCGGACTATCCTGAAACATTAAAATACCTAAGAGAGGGAAAAGACATCCTTGTTCTCAGAACATTCTCCAAAATATACGGTCTGTCAGGTCTAAGGATAGGTTACGGAATTGCTGCTTCCGGAATAATTACGGAAATGAACAAGGTCCGTCAGCCTTTTAATGTAAATTCATTGGCACAGGACGCGGCAATTGCTGCGTTAGATGATGAAAATCATCTAAATAAATCAAAAAGTATAAATGAGAAAGGTAAAGAATATCTCTATAAGGAATTTGAGGCACTCGGGATTAATTTCATCCCTACAGAGGCAAATTTTATCTACATTCCACTCGCTTCTGACACTGCAATCCAGTTGTATAATGACCTTTTAAAAGAGGGGGTTATTATAAGACCGATGGGTCCGAATGCAATACGTATCACAATAGGCCTGCCACAGGAAAATAAAGCTCTTATCGAAGTACTCCGTAAGGTCCTCGTTTCAAAATAAATAAAGCATTTTTTTTGTCAATTGATCTATAATTAATACCTGCTGACATCCTGAATCCTGAATAAATTGATAGCATGCAATATTGTTATATGTCCGCATCAATAAAAAAATGACAAATTTTGAAAACATATCAATAATCGGTACCGGCTTAATTGGAGGATCTTTTGCCCTGGCACTAAAAAAACAGGGATTTAAGGGAAACATTACCGGTATTGGAAGAAACGAAGAAAATCTTATCCGGGCAAAAGACAGGGGAATAATAGACGATTATTCAACGGACCCTGCCGATGGCATAAAAAATGCCGACCTGATTATTCTTTCCTCCCCAGTGGGGGAATTCGAGAAGATAATCCAGAACATAAAGGGAAGACTCAAATCCGGTGCCATAATTACAGACGTTGGAAGCGTAAAAATCGATGTCATCAGGATAATTGAACCACTAATCCCGAAAGAAGTCAGTTTTGTAGGGACCCATCCCATAGCAGGCAAAGAATGTTCGGGTATAGATGCAGCAGACGCTGACTTATTCATTAATGCAAAGTGCATTATTACTCCCACTCCAGCCACAAATAAAGAAGCCATGAAAAAGGTAATTGATCTCTGGAAAGCGATCGGTGCAGTCACATTAATAATGAATCAGGAAGAGCATGATTTAATCTTTGCTGCAGTAAGTCATCTCCCGCATGTAATCGCTTATGCATTAATCAATGCTATTGAAGACATAGATAAAGACATCCTTAAACACGGCGGCAGCGGTCTGAAAGATATGACAAGAATAGCATTGAGCCCTGCTGAACTCTGGAAAGATATATGCAGCAGCAATAGAGAAAACATACTCAAAACTCTAAACAGTTTTTCATCCACACTCTTTAAGATGACAAAGCTGATAGAAACTTCAGACTGGACAGGGCTCGAAAAAGAATTCACCAGGGCAAAAGGGGCAAGACATAACATTGAGTCAAATTAATATCAAATACAAAGGCCCGTTACAAGGAGAAATATCCACTCCAGCCGACAAGTCCATTTCACATCGCGCAATAATATTTTCATCCCTTGCAAACGGAAAGAGCGTTATCAGGAATTTCCTCCATGCAGAAGACCCTTTAAGCACAATAAATGCCTTCAGGCAAATGGGCGTAAGCATATCTATCAATAAGGAAAAGAACAAAATATTAGTAAATGCTCAAGGGTTAAACGGCCTGAGGACCTCTGATGGAGTGATTGATTGCGGCAACTCCGGAACTACCATGAGGCTCCTTAGCGGAGTTCTTGCCGGACAATCTTTTTCTTCAACTCTCACCGGGGACCAATACCTGTTAAAAAGACCGATGCAGAGAGTGATCAATCCACTCACTGGTATGGGTGCTAATATTAACTCCAAAGAAGGTGGCTATCCTCCTCTGAACATAAAAGGTGGAAGACTCATAGCGATCAACTATCAGTCACCAATAGCGAGTGCACAGGTAAAATCAGCCGTGCTTCTTGCAGGACTATATTGTGATGGCATTACAAGTGTAACAGAACCTGGAAGGTCAAGGGACCATACAGAACGTATGCTGCATGCTTACGGTGCTGATGTATCTGTAAAAGGATTTGAAGTAAGCATCAAAGGAATTGCACAGCTCAACGCACAGGAAATGACAGTACCGGGTGATCTTTCGTCAGCTGCTTTTTTTATTGCAGCAGGACTCATTGTCCCGGGGTCTGAAATATTAATAAGGAATACAGGAATAAATCCGACCAGGACCGGAGTAATAGATGTCCTGAAAAAAATGGGCGGTGATATACGGCTTGAAAATGAGAGAGAAGTATCTGGGGAACCTGTAGCAGATATATTGGTCAAACACTCAGAGCTTTCAGGCATTCATATTGACGGTGAGATGGTACTTAAGGCAATTGATGAGTTCCCTATTATCTGTGTTGCGGCTGCAAAGGCCCACGGCACTACGAAAATAACAGGCGCTGGAGAATTAAGGGTAAAAGAATCAGACAGAATCGCAGCAATGGCCGGCGAGCTCCAGAAAATGGGGGTAAACGTTGAAGAACTTGAAGACGGTCTGATTATTGAGGGAAAAGAGGACCTGAAACCTGCTGAAATAAATAGTTACGGAGACCACAGGATCGCAATGTCAATGATAATAGCAGGACTAACAACAAATAAAGAGACAACAGTAATGGACTCGGATTGTGTAAATACCTCATTTCCCGGATTTATGAAATTGCTTGAAGGGCTTATGAAATAATGAAAGACGTCATTACAATAGACGGCCCATCAGGGTCCGGCAAAGGTACTATATCCAAAATCCTTGCAAAGAAACTGGATTACAGATACCTTGATACAGGAGCACTTTACAGGGCCGTTGCATGGAAAGTGCGGGAAGAAAAAGCAGACCCTGAAAATGACGATGACCTGAAAAGTGTTTTGAAAAATATTAAAATCGACATTTCTAATGACGGAATATCAGTTAACGGAACTGATGTCTCAGCTGATATTAGAACAGCTGAAATCGGAGAATTGAGTTCACGGGTTTCAGCAAAGCCAGTAGTAAGAGAAGGTCTTTTTTCACTCCAGCGGGAAATTTGTCTACAAGGCAAGGTTGTTATCGAGGGAAGAGATACTGGAACAACCATCTTTCCTGAATCGGAAAGCAAATTTTATCTGGATGCGAGTATTGAAGAGAGGGCAAGAAGACGGCACCTGGAATTAGCAGCCAAAGACCCTGAAATAACCATAGAGCAAACCATCAGTGATATAAGCAAAAGAGATTCAAGGGATTCATCGCGCAAAAGCTCCCCGCTAAAGAAGACTGAAGATATGACATACATTGATTCAACCGGCCTCAGTATAGATGAAGTTGTTTTAAAAATAATCGGGAGACTGAATCAGAGGGGGAAACATTAGGTCCTTGAATGAGCCTACTTCTAAAATAGGCCGCTTTATAAGCAATTATCTCTACAAACTGACCGCCCTGACTATCAAGCTGATCTGCCGTATCAACGGAACACTTGAAGTCAGGGGTAAAGAAAACTTCCCTTCTAAGGGTGGCATAATAATAGCCCCTAACCATATAAGTTATCTGGACCCCCCTATTATAGGTTCTGTATCGCCGAGAAGGGTCACGTTTATGGCAAAAAAGGCGCTTTTCGATGTTACGGTACTCGGCAGCATGATTAAGCATGTCGCATATCCGGTTGACCGAGACAATCCCCAGCCTTCTACAATAAAAGAAACAATAAGAAGACTAAAGAGCGGCCAGGTAATCTCACTGTTTCCAGAAGGAACAAGGAGTGAGACAGGAGAACTTCAGGAAGGCAAGCGCGGCATAGGAGTAATAGCAAGTTTGAGTAAAGTGCCTGTAATACCAGCGTTAATAGTGGGATCCGACAAAGCATTGCCGCTGGGAGCTAAATGGCTGAAAAAAGCAAAAATAACGGTAGTATTTGGTAAGCCAATATATTATACTTCTACAGTAGATGGAAAGGAATGCCGCGGCCATCAACTACATGACGCCATAAGTAAAAAGATCATGTCAGCAATAAAGGAGCTTAAAACAGTCATATAAGTATATTGTCCAGCATAATTAATTCTCTCATCTGCAGAAGAATTTCACCCAAAACAGGGGAACATTTCAGTTGGTCTGTATTCCTTATTGAGTTTATGCTAAAGTATATCATCAAAAATTATTAGTAGGAGGTAATTAATAAATTACTATGGAATTACAAATGGATGAGATGGAACAATTTTACGCCGACTCAATTAAAGGGATAAAAGTCGGTTCAATAACCAAGGGTACTGTTATATTAATAAAGAAAGACGGCATCATAGTCGACGTTGGCGCTAAAAGCGAAGGATTTATTCCCATACAAAGCCTGCTTGAAGACGAACATGACAAATTAAAATCAGGCGATGAAATCGAAGTCTTTATTGAAAGAATGAGTGATGCGGACGGTTTTGTGAAATTATCAAGACAAAAGGCCGAAGGGGTCAGAATATGGGACACCATTGAAGACGTCTATAAACAGGACCTCACAATAGATGGAAAAATCACAGGGAAAGTCAAAGGCGGAATGACTGTAAGTATTGGTGGAGTCAGCGCTTTTTTACCAGGTTCCCACATAGATCTTAAGGCACCGAAAAATACGGACAATCTCATAGGAAAGACATTTGCTTTCAAAGTGCTCAACATTAATCAAAAAGGACCTAATGTAATAGTATCAAGACGCGCCCTCCTTGAAGAAGAGCGAAACAAACTGAGAGTAGAAACCCTTAAAATAATTAAAGAAGGTGAAATCTTACAAGGTACCGTTAAGAACCTTACAGATTACGGCGTATTTATTGACCTTGGTGGAATAGACGGACTGCTCCACATATCAGATATGTCATGGGGAAGAATCAGCCATCCAGGAGAATTATTCAGCATAGGAGATGAGGTTGGAGTTATTGTTCTAACTTTTAATTCTGAAACTGAAAAAGTGACCCTCGGCTATAAGCAGAAAAAATCGGACCCTTGGACTGCGGTAGAAGAAAAATATCCTATGGGACAAAAAGTTGCCGGTAAAGTTATTACTACCACAGACTACGGTTTATTTATTGAACTCGAAGAAGGCGTAGAAGGTCTCATACATGTAACTGAGATCGACTGGGTTGAAAAATCCATAAAACCCTCCAAGTTCTTTGCAATAGGAGACACACTAGAGGCCGTTATACTAAAAGTAAGCCGTGAAGAGAAACGTATATCATTAAGCATCAAACAGCTTAAACCCAATCCCTGGGATTCTGTTAAAGCAAAATATACCGTTGGAGAAAAAATCAAAGGTAAGGTAAAGAACTTTGCCGATTTTGGTGCTTTTGTTGCACTGGATGAAGGGGTTGACGCATTACTTCATATATCAGACATCTCATGGACAAAACGCGTAAAACATCCTTCTGATGTCCTGAAAAAGGGACAGGATATTGATGTTGTAGTCCTTAGTATTGAACCCGAAAAAGAACGCATTTCTGTCGGTCTCAAGGAATTAAGCGCGGATCCCTGGATCAGCGAAATCCCTGATAAATACAAGTTGGGCGATAACGTGAATGGCAAAGTAGTAAACATAACCGATTTCGGTATGTTTATTGAATTTGAAGATTCTGTAGAAGGACTTATTCATATATCTGAAATTGACAAGAAGTCTGATGAAAAACTGGAAGAGCTCTTCAAGCTTGGAGATGAATTATCCGCAAGGATAATAAACATCAACACTGAAGAAAGAAAAATAGATCTCAGCATGAAAACCATGTTCGGATAAAATGGAGTATCTTCTGAATTGAAAAAAGTCCTGATTTTCTTTTCTGTTGTTTTTGCACTCATACTCATACTCAGTCTAATAATGACCTTCTCAAGCAAGGTCACTATGGGTGATAAAGTTGCATTAATACGCATCACCGGTGTAATCATTGACTCAACCGATGTCATTGAAGAAATCAAGAAACATTCAAAAGACACTTCTATTAAGGCAGTTGTTATCAGAGTCAACAGTCCCGGAGGCGGAGTGGCCCCGTCCCAGGAAATATACGAAGAAGTAGTTAAGCTTAAGGAAAAGAAAAAGGTCATCATTTCAATGGGCTCTGTTGCTGCTTCAGGCGGTTATTACATAGCAGCACCCGCAGATAAAATAGTTGCAAACGCAGGAACACTTACCGGGTCAATCGGTGTCATTATGGAAATACCCAATGTTGCCGGCCTTATGGAAAAAATAGGCGTAAAGACTCAGATAGTAAAAAGCGGCAAACATAAAGACATTGCATCCGTTTTCAAGACACTAACTCCAGAAGAGAAAACTATTCTCCAGACAGTCCTTGATGATGTACACGACCAGTTTATTCAAGCGGTCTCAGATGGCAGGGGGATGGAATACGGAGAAATAAAGAAATTGTCAGACGGACGGGTCTTTACCGGAAGAATGGCAAAGTCACTCGGTCTTGTTGATGAATTAGGCAACCTTGAAGACGCGATCAAGCTGGCAGGGGAACTATCCGGAATAAAAGGGGAACCTGAGGTTGTTATTAAAGAAGACAAATTCAATTTCGTAGACATGCTAAAGGGGCAACTCCCCGGGAGACTGATAAACAATACCTTTTCCGGTATCAGTTTACAGTATTTATTAACTCCATAGCATATATAATTGAGTTTTCCAAACTAACTGTACTAAAACAATGATTTAATTTGACATTTATCTAAAATAATAGTATTTTTTAATAACAGGAGGTACTAATGACAAAATCAGTACTTATTGAAAAGATTTCTGAAAAAGTGGACGGACTTTCGAAAAAGCAGACAGAAGTAGTTATTGAGACCATTTTTGAGAGTATCAAAGAATCTCTCGAAAATGGCGGCAAGGTCGAGATTAGAGGTTTCGGCAATTTCAGGCTCCGCGCCAGGAATGCAAGAAAAGCAAGAAATCCAAAGACCGGAGAAGCTGTAGAAGTTCCGCCAAAAAAGGTCCCTTATTTTAAGGTTGGTAAGGAACTACGGGAGATGGTAAACCAGAATTTATAAGAGTTTATAGTACTGTAATACTTTAAAAGAGAATGACGATTGACGAATTACGATTGACGATTGACGAAGTATAAAACTTTGTTATTAGGCATTCGCTATTCGTCAATCGTCATTCTCTTTTTTGCTTCAGTGCCATACCTCTTGACATCTCGATGAATAGTTATACAATGTAACGTAAGTTGAAAATGTGAACCTTTTCAGGAAGAAGGAGTAATAAGATGATAAAAAAGTGTGTCATGCTTATCCTTACTATCACAATATTATTTATATTTGTAGGCCCTGCCCAGGCAGCAGAGTATCTCGGTGCAAAGAAATGCAAGGCTTGTCATATGAAACAGTACAAGGCATGGATGAGGACTACAATGGCTACCAGTTATGAAAACCTGAAAGCAGGTGTCAAGGCTGAAGAGAAGAAAAAGGCGGGTCTGGATCCTGACAAGGATTACACCACTGACGCTGATTGTCTGAGATGCCATACAACAGGTTACGGAAAGCCTGGTGGATTTACCAGTTTTGAAGAAACACCAAAACTTATCAATGTCCAGTGCGAGGGATGTCACGGACCTGGTGGAGATTTCAGGACGATCATGAAAAAGGACAAGAAGTTCAAATTAGACGATGCAGTTGCAGCCGGTTTACTTGTCCCAAATGAAACGGATAACAACTGCATGGAGTGCCACGGCGGTGATAGTCCTTTCACTGAAAAAGTAGATCCTAAGTACAAATTTAATATAAAAGAGAGACTGGAAAACACTCACAAGCACTTTCCTTTGAAATACGAGCATTAAAAAAAAGAGAATATCGAATATCGAACAGGCAATGTCGAATGTCGAAGTATAAAAACTTCATCATTCGGCATTTCTTTTTTGGCACTCTTATTCTTTTATTAAATTATTTAACTTTTCAAGAAAAACACTGCGTGCTACATTAATGGCATAAGAAGGGATTATATTCATAATCCACTAATTAATTCATATCATCAGGAGGAATACTATGAGGCTATTAATACTTGTTCTTTTATTCAGCATATCATTAGTCGGCAATCTGTTTGCCAGTGAAAAGAAACACGCCGCACCAGCAGAGCAAAATCAGTGTATAGCAACAGGACCTCAATCCCCTCGTGACATAGATAGCAAAGCCGGGACCAATTCCGTTATATTTGAAGTGGCCCCATCAATCAAGGACATGAATCTCTGCAACATTCATTTTCACAGGAACGCGGAGCATAAAGCCGCAGCTTATTCAACATATGTGAAAGACGGCAGCAATTCAGGCTGGGCGTGTCAGGAACCGACAAAAAATCGCCTTTCAAATAATCATGCCGAGCTTAATGGGTGTGAAGGGATAGCTGAAGGAGATACTATTGAAGTCCATTGGGTGCATACAACATGTGATATCAATGCTGAGGGAGTAAAACAACTGGGCACTGGACTAAACGCGTGCTTGACAACCATGTGTCCAAATCCTCAATTAAAAGTTGTGGCCCAGGTTTTTGTGCTGCAGAAAGATGGCAAACTGAAATTTGCCGAATCCCCGATCAGTCATAATGATCCATCAGTAGAGTATACAGGTTCAACTACCGGGACCAGCTATAGCAACAACCACTGTTCACCATTACAGGTAACATGGGATGTTAAAACTACCTGCGATACACTGGACATTGATAATTTCAGCAAATGGTGCAACAGTAATAAGTATAAAGACAACCATGCTCATGGTGTGAGAGAGTTAGTTACATCAGAAACACTTTTAAGTAAAATACCTCGTTAAACATCTTAAGTATGAGGGTCAAATCTTCAATATGAGAATTCTGTCAGATTTAAGGTTTGGCCCATCAATAAAAACGAATGAAGATAAATTGCTACATATCAACCTCCTGTTCCTCTGAAGAACCATTAATCAAAAACATCACCGAAGCAATAAAACTCGAATCAGTTGAAGCAAAAGTAAACATTCACAAAATAACTGAACTCGAAGCCAGAGAGCTTAAAATAATGGGCTCTCCATCCGTCCATATCAATGGTGAAGATATTCTACCCGGTGAACTCCCTGGTATTTCCTGAAGAGTTTTCATGGATGAGTCAGGAAGACTCATGAGGGTTCCATCTGTAGAGGTTTTGAGAGATAATATAAGAAAGAGAAAACAACAACAATAATAAATCTCCCCTACCCCCTCTTTTTCTAAGAGGGGAAATATAAGGAGGATACTATGAAAAGAGTATTCAGCTTCAGCCTGATTATGATTATTTTCTTAATTCCATTATCTCTGCTGGCCGGCGAAGAAAAAGAGACCTATCTTATCCATCTCAAGACAAGCCTCAAAAAAGACGATGCCCAGATTTGCGTAGCCTACAATGTTATCTGGGCAGCAATAGAAGAAGGATACAGAGTCAAAGTCCTTGTGGATGCTGACGCGATCAATACATACAAGATCGGATGGGGCGGCAAGGATGCGATAGAAGGCTACAAGATACCTGAGCATCTCAGACAAGCATTAGCTTCTCAGTTTAATGTTGCTATTGATATAGTTCCCAAAACATATGGGGATTTTCTGATCATGCTGAATGAAAAAGGTGCTGAGTTTTATATAAACACAGGTTTTCTGATAGTTTCAAAGATCGGAACACCTGAAGAACCTTTGAAAAAAGTATCAGCAAGATATTTCAAACCTGTAACTCTCAAGGAAATGGTAAGAATGCGAGCTGATGCCAGGTATTATATGGTGTACTGAATAAAGAGGGAATATAAGGAAATCGATCTATTAATACCCCTCTGTATCTCCCCTTGTAAAAGGGAGAGTGTCACTCCCCATCCTTTACAAGGAGGGGGCTGGGGGGAGGTTACAATAAGGAGGACAATAAAATGACCCTGGAAATAATCCGTAACGCTTTAGGCTGGTGCTCGCTCATTAACATGGTACTCCTGCTCTTCTGGGTGCTATGGATGAAGCTTGCTCACGACTTTGTATATCAATTCCATGGAAAATGGTTCAAACTCTCTGAGGAAAAGTTCGATTCTATACATTACTCAGGCATGCTATTCTTCAAGATATGTATATTCATCTTCAACCTCGTCCCATATTTTGCATTACGAATTGTAGGCTGACGATGCGAGCAGACTAAGCCGCCTTCTTAATCTCTTCCTTAATCTCTTTTTTAAATTTAAGAGCATTAACGGGACATACAGCAACGCAAGTAGAACACTTTATACAGTCTCCGTCAGTCATGGCATCGGCCTTATGCTCATACGGCGTTAATTGCATCGGGCAGACCTTCCCGCATAACTTGCAGTCCTTGCAACTTTCGCTCACATACAAAGGCTTCTTGCCCGGAGAAATCCAGCTTCCGAGAGTGCCCATCGGACATATCTGACACCATGCCCTCGGTTTAAATACAGCGCCCAGGATTATACCGGCAACTGTCGTGACGGTCAGGACAATCACAAATGCCAGCCCCATTCCACCTAAATCTCCCCATGCAAAATAAAGCTGCAGCCCAAGCGTTGTCATTAATAAGGTTAATATCAGAGACCTGAACCAGTTCTTTTTAAACACATCCGGTATTTTTTTCTTCCTGCTGATCCTGTCCAGCAACAAATCATAAAAACTCCCTCTCGGGCACATCCAGTCACACCAGGACCGTCCATTATAAAATGCTATGCCGACCGCTCCGAACATACATATTAACAGGGAAAATCCTAGCGGCGGATACAACCATCCACCGAGTATAACCGCAGGAAGAATTATTGACGTATACTTTTGAAGCCTGGACCTTTGTTTTATAAATTCCTTAAGCACTTTTCTTTCTCCTAATTTTCCATTCCATAAAATCTTTCAGTGTTTTCATATCACACCTACCTGCCTTTTTCTGAAATTCCGAGCACTCCTTCAATGTATTCATGTCCTCAATGTACAGAGGCTCATTTTTGACCTGTTTCTTTAAAACCTCTATTATTTCATTGACACCGACAGGCAACTCTTTTTTAAGACTGTAGAACCTGAGTTTACCGTCCCTTCTTTCCTCAAGGAAACCGCCTTTATACAGCAAGGACAGGTTTCTGGAAACAAGCGGCTGAGATGCCCCTGTAATACCCATTAGCTGGCAAACGCTCAGCTCCTTTTTGCAGAGCAGCATCAGAATCCTGATCCTGTTTCCATCAGAGAATAGCTTGTAGACATTCACAACGTTGTTCATATAAACATATTGACATATGTTTATATGTTTTGTCAATAGAAGAATACTACCCCTCTCAGTCTCCCCTTGTAAAGGGGAGAGGATAACTCCCCCTCCTTTACAAGGAGGGGGCCGGGGGGGAGGTAATCATCTTCCATTTGTGTTATCATTTAAGGCAGATTTCAATCAGGGAAAGGTTAATTATTAATAAAATGAACGGAAAAGTATATATAGTTGGAGCAGGACCCGGTGATATCGGGCTTCTTACAGTCAAGGGGCTTCATTGCCTCCAAAAAGCGGATGTTGTGGTTTACGACTTCCACCTGAATGCGCAAGTCCTTAATTACATCAATCATGACGCGGAATTTATATACGCCGGTAAGCGCGGCGGGCAGCATGATATGACACAGGACAAAATAAATGAAACGATCGTTAACAAGGCCAAAGAAGGCAACCTTGTCTGCAGGCTTAAAGGCGGCGACCCCTTTATATTCGGTCGTGGTGGAGAAGAGGCAGAGGAGCTTGTAAAAGCCGGTATTGAATTTGAAGTCGTCCCCGGAATCAGCTCGTCCGTTGCAGCCCCTGCATACGCGGGAATACCGCTTACCCACAGGGCATATTCTTCCTCCTTCGCGATTGTACCAGGCTATGAAGATGTGACCAAGGAAGAGAGCTCAATTGACTGGTCAAAGCTCGCAACCGGTGTTGGGACAATAGTTTTTCTCATGACAGTCAAGAACATATCAAAAGTCTGTCAAAAGCTTATAGACAACGGTAGAAAATCAAAAACCCCTGTTGCTGTAATCAGATGGGGCACACGTGCTGATCAGACTACCCTTGTCGGTGACCTGAAGACAATGCCCGATATTGTTCGGGAAAACGAAATAAAGCCCCCTGCCGTCATGGTTGTCGGGGATGTAGTCAAACTCAGAGACACGCTTAAATGGTATGAAAACAAACCCCTTTTCGGACAGCGTGTACTCGTTACAAGGCAGCATACAGTCGGATTCGAGCCATTGGCTGAACTTGGCGCTGAAGTAATAGAATTTCATACTATAGAGATAGCGCCCCCCGATGACTGGACAGATCTTGATAATGCCATAGAAAAAATAGATTCATACAACTGGCTGATTCTCACAAGTGCAAACGGCGTAAAATATTTCTTCCAGAGATTAATGGATAGAGATAGAGATATCAGGGACCTTAAAGGTGTCAAGATATGCGCTGTCGGCTCACAGACTGCAAGGGCAATCAGGAAACATGGAATAAAGGTCGACCTTGTGCCTAAAAAGTATAATGCCGAAGGTCTGATTGAGGCATTCATTGAATTAGAGAACAATGATAACCAGAAGCTAGACGGCCTTAAATTTCTCCTGCCAAGGGCTGAAGTCGCGAGAGAGGCATTTCCTGAAAAAGTCAGGGAACTCGGCGGTGAAATTGATGTCTTCACATCATATAAAACCGTTAAACCTGAAGTACACGGCAAGAGGCTTAAACGATTCCTGGCACAGGGGAAGATAACCATAGCAACATTCACAAGCGCATCAACATTTAATAATTACATGGAAATCATGGGAGAAGACGCGCTGGACCTCTTAAAAGATGTAACAATAGCGGCCATAGGACCGGTCACTGGAAAAGCTGTCGAAGCAGCTGGACTTAAGGTAGACATCATGCCGAAAAAAGCCACGATTGATAATATGGTTAAAGAAATAATTGATTGGGTTGCCAAGAACAAATGAATTAGTAATTAGTAATTTGTAACTCATAAATAACATGTCCCCAAAATATAAAATAGACAAAGAATACATTTTCAATTTCCTCAAAACAAAGACCTCACGTCCCGTAAATATTAAAGAGATTTTCAAATCACTAAAGCTTCATAAAGCAGATGCACGGGGACTCAAAATAGTCCTGCGCAAGCTGGTCAGGACTGGTGAAATATACAGGACTAAATCCGGTTATTACGGTCTGGCAGAGGAGATGAACCTCATTACAGGGCGCTATGAAGCCCACAGGGATGGGTATGGTTTCGTTGTGGCGGAAAAATCAGAAGGAAAGGACCTTTTTGTACCCCCGAGAAAGACTATGGGCGCTATGTCGGGTGACAGGGTTGTGGCGCGTGTTGACAGCCCGGTAAGGATGGAAGGCAGTATCATTAAAATCCTGGAACGCGGACAGCAAAAAGTAATAGGAACACTCTGCCATGAAAAGAATACGTATTATGTAAAGCCAAAAGGCAAAAACGTACCATTTTATATACTCGTCACACCAGAAGGCATGGGCAAGGCAATTGACGGAGATATGGTTTCAGTTGAAATAACCTCATACCCTACCCAGACAAGTCCTCCTGAGGGCAAAGTACTGAAAGTCTTGCCTGATGTAATAGAACCCCGTCTTGAAACAGACATGATAATTGAAGAGTATTCCCTTGCACGTAAATTTCCCAACCCTGTTCTTTCTGAAGTCAAAGCGATCACTGAATCAAAACAATATCGAAACAGGGTCGACTGCCGCGATCTTTTGACCGTGACTATTGACGGGGAAACAGCAAAGGACTTTGACGACGCTATCTCTATAAGAAAAACCGGGAACGGATATCTCCTCCATATACATATTGCGGATGTAAGCCATTATGTTCCATGGGACTCTCCTCTTGACCTTGAGGCAAGGCGCAGAGGGACAAGTGTATATTTTCCTGGCAGCGTTATTCCGATGCTCCCGGAGAAGCTCTCGAACAACTTGTGCAGTCTCGTCCCAGGACAGGACAGGCTTGTGATGACAGCAGAAATTCATATTGACACAAAAGGCCATATCATAGAAAAGGATTTCTATCCTGCTGTTATAAACAGTAACGAGAGAATGACATACACCTCGGTCAGTAAAATCTTAGTCGATCAGGACAGCGATGAAAGAGAAAAATACGCCGGGCTTATTGAGAGCTTTGAGACCATGGAAAAACTCTGCGGAGTATTGAGAAAAATAAGGATTAAAAGGGGAAGCCTGGATTTCGACCTGCCTGAGCCTGAAGTGCTTCTCGATCTGCAGGGAAGACCCGAGGCTGTCCTGAAAACAGAAAGAAACCTTGCCCATATGATCATAGAAGAATTTATGATACTCGCAAATGAGGCTGTCGGCTCCTATCTTGAAGAAGCTGGAGTACCTTCCATTTACAGGGTCCATGAAAAGCCGGATTCCGGAAAGCTGGATGAACTCAAACCCATCTTTAATTCATTCGGCCTGAACATTAAAAAAACAGGGCCTAAAACATTTCATACAGTCTTAAACAAAATAAAGGGGAAACTCGAGGAAATGCCACTTAACATCCTCCTTTTACGTTCCCTTAAACAGGCCAGATATTTTACGGAGAACATAGGGCACTTCGGTCTTGCCTCCGAATGTTACACGCATTTTACCTCACCCATCAGAAGATATCCCGACCTTGTGATACACAGGATACTTAAAGATACAGTAAGAGGGAAAAAGCCTTCAAAGAAAAAGACCCAGGAACTTGAAAAACTCTTTTCCGTGATAGCCGCCAGTTCTTCAGCGTCAGAACGAATTGCGGACAAGGCTGAGAGAGAGATAGTAAACGCCATGAGGGCGTGGTTCATGAAAGACAAGGTCGGAGATGTATACGCCGGTATTGTATCGGGTATCACATCACATGGACTGAAAATCAGGCTCAAGGAATTTTTCATTGAAGGCCGCCTGCATGTATCATCCATGGCTGACGACTATTACCGGTTTGACGAAAAAAATTACCGCCTCATAGGCAGACGCAAGAAAATTTCATTTACCCTTGGAATGGAAGTCCAGGTCAGAATAGAACGGGTCGATGTAGAAGAACGAGAGATCTTCTTCGGTTTAACGTAGGGGCCGCCCCCCGTGGCTGCCCAACTCGCGGAAGCAATATGTCTATCCCCTCTTTATCCCATCAGCAATAACAGCCACCCGCTTCATCTCTTTCACATCATGTACCCTTATGATATTAGCGCCGTTAATTATTCCAATGGCTCCGGCAGCAGCTGTACCTTCAAGCCTTTCCGTAACAGGAACGTCGCCCAGCATCTTTCCAATAAACGACTTTCTTGAATGGCCCAGTAGAAGAGGTTTATCAAGAACGCCAAATTCCTGCAGGTTTCTTATGATCTCAAGATTATGCTCTATGGTTTTTCCAAAGCCGATTCCAGGGTCAATGACTATCATTTCATTCGAAATACCGGCCTTTTCAGCTATATTTATGCTTTCACTCAAATAATCGATAATCTCAGGAATAAGAGCGGTATATGAGGGGTCTTTCTGCATATTTTCAGGAGTGCCCTTAATATGCATGAGTATTACAGGCACCTTATGCCTGGCAGCTATCTCTGCCATTTCAGGTGAGAATCTCAATCCGCTTATATCATTTATCATAGTTGCCCCAGCTAAAATGGCCTCTTCAGCAACATCTGATTTATAGGTATCAATAGAAATCGGGACCTTTATTTTCTTTGCAAGAGCTTCAATAATAGGCACCACTCGCTCTATTTCCTCTTTAGCAGAGATCTTCTCTGCACCCGGCCTGGTGGACTCCCCTCCTATATCTATGATGTCAGCGCCTTCGTCCTGCATTCTGAGGGCCTGTTTCAGAGCGCTCTCTCTACCCAGGTACATACCTCCATCAGAAAAAGAGTCTGGAGTAACATTAAGTATGCCCATAATGTAAGTACGCTTGGAGAAGTCAAGATTGAAGTTTTTCCAGGTGAGTTTCATAAAAAAAATCAAGATTCAAAATTCAATAAAATGCTGATTACATATTGAATTTTGAATCTTGTATGTTGAATTTATTCTTCTGTAGCTTCAGGTTTTTCTGGTTCTTTCACATCAGTATCTGCTTTTTCAACTTCAGGTTCGCTCGATCCGTTATTTCTGCCATTAACCAGGGCGTCTATTTCAGCTCCGTCCAAGGTCTCTTTTTCGAGCAGGGCCTCAGCTAATTTTGTCAACAATTCCCTGTTATCGATAAGAAGTTGTTTTGCGTATTTATATCTTTCACCAACAATGTACTTGACTTCATCATCGATTTCCTCGGCTGTCTTTTCGGAATAATCCTTATGCCTTGTAATTTCCTTTCCAAGAAATATCTGTTCTTCCCGCTTACCGAATGTGATAGGACCGAGTCTTTCACTCATACCCCATTCACATATCATTTTCCTTGCAAGGTCAGTCGCCCTCTGCAGGTCATTCCCGGCCCCTGTAGTCATATGGCCAAGGGCGAGTTCCTCAGCGACCCTTCCGCCCATAAACACAGCGAGCATGTTCATGATATTTGTCTTTGTGTACGTATACCTATCATCAACAGGCAGCTGCTGTGTAACACCGAGCGCCATCCCTCTGGGGATAATGCTGACTTTATGAAGGGGATCTGTACCGGGCGTCAATTTAGCAACCAGGGCGTGCCCTGCTTCATGAAACGCAGTATTCTTTTTCTCTTCCTCGGATATGATCATGCTCTTTCTTTCCTTGCCCATCATGACCTTGTCCTTGGAGACTTCAAAGTCTATCATCTCGACCTTTTCCTTGGACTGCCTTGCTGCCATCAGAGCGGCTTCATTGGCAAGGTTCGCAAGGTCAGCACCTGAAAATCCAGGCGTCCCTCTTGCAAGGACCTCAAGGTCAACATTATCGGAAATAGGAATATTTTTTGTATGAACCTTAATTATTTCAAGCCTGCCCTTTACGTCAGGAATAGGAACTATTACCTGCCTGTCAAACCTTCCCGGCCTTAAGAGGGCGGGATCGAGAACATCCGGCCTGTTAGTAGCAGCAAGAACGATAATCCCTTCATTCGCTGCAAAACCGTCAAGCTCAACAAGGAGCTGGTTAAGGGTCTGTTCGCGCTCATCATGTCCGCCTCCAAGACCTGCTCCCCTGTGGCGGCCGACAGCGTCTATCTCGTCAATAAATATAATACATGGAGAGCTCTTCTTTGCCTGTTCAAATAGGTCCCTGACCCTTGAAGCCCCGACACCGACAAACATCTCCACAAAATCAGATCCGCTTATTGAAAAAAACGGCACACCCGCTTCGCCAGCAATCGCCTTTGCGAGTAATGTTTTACCTGCTCCGGGAGGACCTACAAGGAGTACGCCTTTGGGTATTTTCCCGCCGAGCTTCTGAAACTTCTGAGGGTCTTTCAGGAATTCAATTACTTCCTGTACTTCCTCTTTTGCCTCTTCAATACCGGCCACATCCGTAAAGGTCACCTTCACTCCCTTTTCGGACACAAGCTTTGCCTTGCTCCTTCCAAAAGAAAGCGCCTTGTTACCGCCGGACTGCATCTGTCTCATAAAAAATACCCAGAGGAAAACAAGGAGTATTATCGGACCAAAATTAAAGAGCACACTCATATACCATGGAGTATGCTCGGGCTTTGCGCTTATTCTTATCCCCTTTGCCCTCAATTCATTCACAAGGTCAGGATATTCAGGGGCATATGTCTTGAATTTCAATCCACTCTTTAATGTTCCGGCAATCAGATTCTCGGGCTGCTGTATTGTTACCTCAGCTATTTCCCCCTGCTCCAACCTCGCTGAGAAATCTGAAAATATCATTTCATTGTCCTGTTTAGAGGTCTCTAGAAGATTGAAGACGAGAATCATCATTAGACCAAAAAGGACCCATATAGCTATGCTCTTGTACAAATTATTTCCTCCTATCTTAATCCCTAAAGATTAACATATTTCATTTTGTATTGCCAACGCCCGTAAAGCTTTATTTATGTAGTATTCAATCCTGTCGCTACGAGTTCAAAACGATCAGTACAATTTTTCTATTTCATAATCCTTTATCTTGGTCAGGAGGGTTTTATAGCTGACCTTGAGTATTTCAGCTGCCCTGCTCTTATTGCCATGGGTCACTTCGAGCGCCTTTTTTATCCTCCTGGATTCCACGATTTTAAGAGCTGCCTTCGCTGTTTCTTCCAGTGTCCCTTCCATTGGGACTTCACCTAACGGTTCCTCTGAGGAAACCGGTTGAGTTAGCCTGAGGTGTTTTCGTGTAATAGCCTCTCCATCACAAAGAATTAACGCCCTCTCAATTACATTTTCAAGTTCCCTGACATTCCCTTTCCATAAATATTTTTCGAGGAGTTCCATAGCATCCGGTTCAATCTCTCTTCGGGGAATATTCATTTCAACTGAAAACCTTGACATAAAATGCTCAACCAGTACCGCTATGTCGTCCCTTCTTTCTCTGAGGGGGGGAATGGTAATCGGAAAAACACTCAACCTGTAAAAAAGGTCTTCTCTAAATCGTTTCTCAGCCACGGCAGTCTCAAGGTCCCTGTTCGTTGCAGCAATTATCCTTATGTCCACTTTAACTGTTTTAGTCCCGCCTACCCTATCTATTTCGCCTTCCTGTATGGCCCTCAGGACCTTTGCCTGCAGAGAAAGGTCCATTTCACCGATTTCATCAAAAAAGACCGTGCCCTTGTCAGCAAGCTCAAGTTTTCCAAGCTTTCTCTCTCCGGCACCGGTAAATGCACCTTTTTCATGTCCAAAAAGTTCGGATTCAAGTAGATCACCCGGAATTGCAGCGCAATTAATTGGAACAAACTGGTTTTCTTTTCTGGGGCTTAAATCATGGAGGGCCCTGGCAAAAAGTTCTTTACCTGTACCGGATTCTCCGAGAAGCAATACGGTTGTCTTTTTAAAAGCCACTTTCTGAATGTTGTCCGCCACAGCCACCATAGTATCGCTTTTACCGATAATATCGGGTATACCTACATGGTCTGACAAAGCGTCCTTCAAGAGGATATTCTCGGTAACAAGTCTCTGGTTTTTTAACGCGCGTTGTATCAATAACACTAAATAATCCGTATCCAGAGGTTTGGTGATAAACTCATACGCCCCCTGCTTCATGGCATTTACAGCTGTTTCAACAGAACCATAGGCGGTCATTACAATCACAGGTGTACGCGGGTCCTCATTCTTTGAAGCCTTCAATACTTCAAGACCGTTTTTCTTGGGTAATTTCAGATCGGTAAGCACCAGGTCGGCCTTGCCGGTTTTTATCCTTTTAATACCATCAGCCCCGTCCCTGGCGATTGTCACCTCATAACCTTCCAGTTCAAGTGTCTCTTTCAGCATTTCTGCCAGAGGGGCCTTATCTTCTACTACCAGGATAGTGTTCATAATTTATTGAGGTAGGGGCGGGTTTCAAACCCGCCCTTACAATTTCTTTTTTAGTAATTCATTAACAATCTTTGGATTCGCCTTGCCCTTTGTCGCCTTCATTGCCTGTCCGACAAAAAAGCTCATTAATTTAGCCTCGCCGCCCCTGAAACGCTCAACTTCACCAGGACTCTTTTCAATGATTTCATCAATGATCTTCTCAATTTCCGATTCATCACTGACCTGAACAAGCCCTTTTTCCTTAACAATTGTCCCGGCGTCCCGGCCTGTTTTATACATCTCCTCAAAGACTGTCTTGGCTATTTTGCCGCTTATGGTCCCCTTATCAATAAGTTGGATCATATCAACAAGGTGCTGTGGCTTTAGCAAGGCCTCATCAATCTGCTTATTTTCATCATTGAGCAGCCTTGCAAACTCCCCCTTGATCCAGTTTCCGGAGACCTTTGGAGCAGCGCCCAGTCTCACAGTTTCTTCAAACCATTCTGCAATGGCCCTTTCGGAAACAAGCAGTTCGGCATCCTGTTCAGGCAGTTCATAATCCTTTGTGAACCTCTGGAGTTTATTATCAGGCAGTTCAGGCAATTCCTCTTTAATTTTTTTCACCCATGAATTATCGAACTCTATGGGAACAAGGTCGGGGTCTGGAAAATACCTGTAATCATGAGCTCCTTCCTTTGAACGCATTGATTCAGTAATACTCTTCTCAGTATTCCACAATCTCGTTTCCTGAATTATTTTCTCTCCGTTTTTCAGGGCTTTTATCTGCCTTTTAATTTCATATTCAAGGGCCTTTTCAATAAAACGGAAGGAATTCATATTTTTTATTTCTGTCTTTACGCCTAACTCCTCCACACCCTCAGGTCTTATTGAGACATTAGCGTCACACCTCAGAGAACCCTGTTCCATATTTCCGTCACAAACCCCTATATAACGGACAATCGCCCTTATTTTTTTCACGAATTCCACTGCCTCACGGGGATTGCGGATGTCGGGGTCAGTAACTATTTCCATGAGAGGCACCCCTGCCCTGTTTAAATCAACACAACTTTCACTGCCCCCCTCTTCATGAATATTCTTACCTGCATCTTCCTCAAGGTGAATCCTGGTCAAACCTATTCTACTGCTCTCACCATCAACCAATACATCAACATTACCCTGTCCGCAAAGAGGCAGTTCAAACTGGCTTATCTGATAGCCTTTGGGAAGGTCAGGATAGAAATAGTTCTTTCTAGCAAACCTGCTGTGAGATGAAATTTCACAATCCAGGGCAAGTCCTGTTCTTACAACATACTCAACGGCCTTTCTGTTCATCACAGGCAAAACACCGGGCATACCGTTGCAAACCGGACAGGTCTGGGTATTAGGTTCAGCTCCAAATTTCGTTGAACACCCGCAAAATATCTTAGTCTCCGTCAAAAGCTGCGCATGTATCTCAAGCCCGATCACTGCTTCATATTGCATCTATTAAGCTCCTGATTAAATTCGTAATTCGTAATTCGTAATTCGTAATTCATAATTCATAATTCGTAATTATATAAGGTCCGGCTTCCTCTTATGCCAATCAGTGGCCTGCTCATACGCATAGGCCGCTTTCAGTATCGATTCCTCATCAAAGTGGTTCCCTATAATCTGCAATCCAACCGGCAGGTTTTCTGAAGTAAAACCGCAGGGGATGGAAATGCCGGGAACACCTGAAAGGTTAAGTGATATCGTAAAAATATCAGACAGATACATTTGTAAAGGATTTCCCGTCTTTTCTCCGGCCTTAAATGCAGTGGTCGGGGTAGTCGGAGTGACAATGATGTCAACGCTCTTAAACGCCTTTTCAAAATCCTGTTTAATTAATGTCCTTACCTGCTGGGCCTTTCTGTAATAGGCGTCATAGTAACCGGAAGAGAGAGAATATGTCCCGAGGATTATTCTCCTCTTCACTTCAGGACCAAAACCCTCTTCCCTTGTTTTCATATACATATCTATAAGGTCATCTCCCGTGACCCTTAAACCGTATCTCACACCGTCATATCTCGAAAGATTGGACGATGCCTCGGAAGTCGCTAGAATATAGTAAGCAGCAATAGCATATTCGGTATGCGGCAATGATATTTCAACAGGAACGGCCCCGAGAGATTCGAGCTTTTTTATCGCTTCTTTCACCGAGCCCTCTACTTCACTCTCAAGACCTTCAATAAAGTACTCCTTCGGCACCCCTACCTTCATTCCCTTTATCTCCTGCCCGAGACCGGAAACGAAATCAGGGACATCCATATTTGCGGACGTGGAATCATAAATATCATGGCCGCTAATTGCATTCAGCATGATAGCGGAATCTTTTACATTTTTTGTGATCGGCCCTATCTGGTCAAACGATGAAGCGAATGCCACAAGACCGTAACGGGACACCCTGCCGTATGTTGGTTTCAGTCCAACAACACCGCAGAAAGCTGCAGGCTGACGGATTGACCCTCCCGTGTCCGAACCGAGCGCCGCGATACATTCATCGGCTGCAACCGCTGCAGCCGAACCTCCGCTCGAGCCACCCGGGACTCTCTCCAGGTCCCACGGATTTCTTGTATATCCGAATGCGGAGTTTTCAGTAGACGACCCCATCGCAAATTCATCGAGGTTTGTCTTACCAGGCAATATAAAACAATGTTCTTTAAGTCTCCGGGTCACGGTACTCTCATATGGAGGAACAAAATTTTTAAGTATTTTTGAGGCACAAGTGGTCCTTATGTCTTCAGTGCATATATTATCTTTTACCGCAACAGGAATGCCGTGGAGTAGCGGTTTTGCTTCTCCTTTAAAATCCTCCGCCTGTTTTGCCCTGTCCAGCGCTACCCCCTGTGTCAGGGTGACGTAAGATTTAACCTTTTCTTCTACAGTTTCAATTCTCTTGAAGACCGCGTTTATAAGGTCAACAGGACTGATCTCCCCCCTGTCAATAGCAACACGGGCACCTTCAATAGTCAGATTATATAATTCCACAATTTCTCCCTAAAAAAAATAATTGTCCGTAGTTCGGTGATAAGAACCATCATGTGATGACAAGTCTTTTCGCTTTATTTTCAAAACATTTTACAACTTTGCTGTTAAGAAAGAAAGGGGGGGTGAGTGCTTATTTGTCTGTGTCATCAACGGTAAACGGTCCCCAGTCAACGTCCTACGCTACAATGCTGAGTTTATTTCTTCCTGTTGCCTTGGAATTATATAGTGCCTTGTCTGCTACATTAATTATCTCTGCCTTGTTTTTTTTGTCCCTGCCTGGGTCATATGTTGTAAGACCGATGCTGATCGTAATCTTTATCTTATGATCAGCAGCCTCTATTACATGCTGTTCTACGGCTTTCCTGATCCTCTCAGCAAGAATCACCGCTCCGTTAATGTCCGTTTCAGGCATAATAATAGCGAATTCTTCTCCACCATACCTTGCAGCAATATCAGATGTCCTGATCTCCTGGCTGAAAATCTGACCCATCGTATGCAACACCTTATCTCCCTGTGGATGCCCATATGTATCATTTACTTTCTTGAAATGATCAATGTCAATCATCATGATGGACAAGTTGTGAGAATATCTTTCTGCCCTCTCTAATTCCTTGTCGAGCATTTCCTGGAAATATCTGTGGTTATATAGCTCTGTAACCGCGTCCTTTATAGATGCTTCCCTTAGTTTCTCTTTAATGGTCCATAATTCCACCGCGTATTCCTCTGCTTCCTGCTTTGCCTGTCTGTGTTCCACAAGAAGTTGTTCATATGAAAGATTCAGTTTCCCGAGTTCTTCATTTGCTTCCTGAAGTATCTGGGAATAAGGTTTCATGTCTCCAGGATCTATCTCAAATGATGAAAGAATCTCAACGGTCCGTTCTGCAACCAAATCTATAAACAACTCAAGATCTTCTAGATCCATATTCGATTTGCTTCCGAGGAACTCTTTTAATTCCATGAGTTTTCCGATGCTTTTATTGCCATGATAAAAAGACGATATCATATCCGAAGCCTTGAGAACATTGACCAGATCCTGCAGTTCATCAGGACACCCTTCGCTCCTGTGATGATACGCAATAGGCATATATATGTTGTCAGGCAAATCCCATTTTTCGAGTATCTGGCTGCCAACTTCCTGATGATCAAATCCAAAAATGGACCTTTCAACCTCTACAGTCGTAACATTCGACGCCCTTTTCAGGTCAAGAACCTTCAGATATTCATCAGGCATACTTAAATACATGACCAGCAATCCAATATCCATCAATAACGGAAGCACAAACATCTCTTCGTTCTTTATCTTTAATTCAGAGGCAAGCATTTCAGAACTGACCGCGGCGGTAATAGCCCTTTTCCAGAAAAGCTCCTGATCAAACTTATCAACGGATTTTTTCTTCAGCCCCTTCACAATAACAAATGATAAGGCTATATTCTTTAATGCCTCTATGCCCAGAATATTGACCGCCCTGTCAAGAGATTTGACCTTATACGGAAGGGCATAGAAAGAAGAATTCGCCACTTTCAAAATCTTGACTGTTAGAGCTGGATCAAACGAAATAATATCCACGAGTTCAGAAAGGGCAAGGCTGTCCTTTTTCACTTCCTTTATTATCCTTAAGGCAATGGCAGGAAGTGACGGAAGGGATGCTGCGTTTTGAAGCAATGTATCCAAAGTCTTCATTAAATAGGCTGTTCCTTTTAATTAAGATGAAGCACGAAATCGCAAACCGTCCTGAAAAATGATCAGACAAACCCTTTTCTTTATTCTAATTCGACATCTGCATATAAAAACTTGAATAAAAGATAATAAAATCTGATAGAAATCAGCATTGTAATGAGTACTTATGTCATATATTTTCCTATATTAATTTATTACACAAAGGTGTATAATTAATCCTTTATTATTTAAGTATATGAGCATTGTTACTATTAATGCTTATAACAGGAGTAAGCTAAAAATGGGAAACAATAAGACACCTGCTAATAACTCAGCTGCTACAGGTGAAAATGTAGTAACAACAGTGAGGCACGACATAAGTCTATTGACTGACCACGATATTTTTCTATTTAAAGAAGGCAACCATTTCCAACTCTATAACAAACTCGGATCACATGTCCTGAAAATTGACGGGGAAAAAGGGACTTATTTTGGAGTATGGGCGCCAAATGCTGAGAAAGTATCAGTTACCGGAGATTTTAACGGATGGAACAAAGAATCCCATCAACTCATGGCAAGATGGGACTCGTCCGGAATCTGGGAAGGATTTATTCCAGGTATTGAGAGCGGAACTATTTATAAATATCACATAAAATCAAGTAAAAACAACTACACGGTCGATAAAGGCGATCCTTTTGCATACTCATGGGAACGCCCGCCCAGAACAGCCACGCGTGTATGGGACCTTGATTATTCCTGGAATGACAGCGCATGGATGTCAAAAAGACATAATATAAATAAATTAGAGGCCCCGTATTCTATATACGAGGTCCATCTCGGCTCATGGAGACGTATACCTGAAAAGGACAATTCATACCTTACTTACAGGGAACTCGCGCATCAGCTCGCTGATTATGTAAAAGAAATGGGATTTACGCATGTTGAATTACTCCCTATTACAGAACACCCGTTTTTCGGATCATGGGGATACCAGACAGTCGGTTATTTTGCACCGACAAGCAGATACGGGACACCACAGGATTTCATGTATTTGGTAGACCATCTGCATCAAAATGATATAGGGGTAATTGTAGACTGGGTCCCTTCACACTTCCCTTCTGACCAGCATGGGCTTTCCTATTTCGACGGATCATATCTGTATGAACATGAAGACCCGAAAAAAGGATTTCACCCTGAATGGAACAGTTATATCTTCAATTATGGCAGAAGCGAGGTAAGAAACTTTCTCATAAGCAGCGCCATTTTCTGGCTTGAAAAATACCACATTGACGGTATCAGGGTAGATGCGGTCGCATCCATGCTGTATCTTGATTATGCAAGGGAAGATGGAGAATGGATACCTAACGAACATGGAGGCAAGGAAGACCTGGATGCAATCAGTTTCCTTAAAAGTTTAAATGAAGCCGTTTATAAAACCCATCCGGATGTTCAAACATTTGCCGAAGAATCAACAGCATGGCCTATGGTTTCAAGACCAACACATGTCGGCGGTCTCGGATTCGGCCTAAAATGGAATATGGGATGGATGCACGATACTCTGAAATACATGTCAAAAGATCCTCTCTTTAGAAAGTACCATCACGATCAGCTTACATTCAGTGTATGGTACGCGTTTACTGAGAACTTCATGCTCCCGTTATCTCATGATGAGGTTGTCCACGGCAAGTCATCCCTTTTGGGAAAAATGCCTGGTGACATGTGGCAAAAGGCCGCAAACCTCAGGCTCGCTTTCGGTTATATGTACGGTCATCCAGGGAAAAAGCTCCTGTTCATGGGTGGCGAATTCGGACAATTGACAGAATGGAACCATGACTCAAGTCTTGATTGGCATTCCCTTGAACATGCATCCCATAGGGGGATACAAAAATGGGTCCAGGACTTAAACCGTCTTTATAGAAACGAGCCTTCAATGCATGAACTCGATTTTTCAGAAGATGGCTTTGAATGGATAGACTTTCATGACTGGGAACAAAGCATAGTCAGCTTCCTGAGGAAGTCGAAATCCTCCGGTGAAGCAATCCTTATAATATGTAATTTTACGTCCGTACCGAGATACGAATACAAAATAGGAGTACCGCACGGTGGCTTCTGGACAGAGCTGCTTAACAGTGATGCCGATATATACGGTGGCAGCGGATGTGGAAATTCCGGCGGAATTGAGGCAGAACAAAAACCAGTACAGGAAAGGGACTTTTCTCTGACCCTTACATTACCACCTCTTAGTATTCTCTTCATGAAGGGTTAATTGTCGATGGACAAATACATTTGCATTCATGGTCATTTTTATCAGCCGCCAAGAGAAAACCCCTGGGTTGAAGAGATTGAGTTCCAGGACAGCGCCTACCCATATCATGACTGGAATGAAAGAATAACCGCTGAGTGTTACGCACCGAACGCGGCATCCCGCATTCTCGATTCTGAAGGAAAAATAATTGACATAATAAACCTCTATTCAAAGATCAGTTTCGATTTTGGGCCCACGCTACTGTCCTGGCTTGAACGGCATCAGCCCGACGTGCATGAAGCCATTATTGAAGCCGACAGGTTAAGCATAGAAAGGTTTTCAGGGCACGGATCGGCCATTGCCCATGGGTATAACCATATTATACTGCCCCTTGCCAACAGACGGGACAAATATACTCAAATATTATGGGGGATTAAAGATTTTGAAAAAAGATTTAAAAGGGCCCCTGAAGGGATGTGGCTCCCTGAAACCGCTGTAGATACTGAAACACTCGAAGTACTGGTAACACATGGAATTAAGTTCACTGTCCTCGCGCAGCGTCAGGCCAAAAAAATCAAAAATACTCCAACAGCAAAAAGGTGGCGGGATGTAAGCGGAGAAAGAGTTGATCCCACAATGGCCTATAAATGCAATCTGCCGTCTGGCAGGTCCATAAGCCTTTTCTTCTATGACGGTCCAATTTCACAAGACATATCTTTCGGCGGATTACTGAAAAATGGTGAGACCTTTGCAAACAGACTGCTTTCAGCGTTTAATGATCAAAGGACCTGGCCGCAACTAGTCCATATGGCAACTGACGGGGAAACTTTCGGTCATCATCACCGTCATGGTGAGATGGCACTTTCATATGCCCTTCACCACATTAAATCAAACAACCTGGCAAAATTAACGAACTACAGTGAATATCTTGAAAAGCACCCGCCGACCCAACTGGTTGAAATTTTCGACAACTCCTCCTGGAGCTGTGTACATGGAGTAGAAAGGTGGCGCGATAACTGCGGATGCAGTTCGGGAATGAACCAGGGATGGACCCAGACATGGAGAAAACCTTTGCGAAATGCCCTGGATTGGCTAAGGGACAGTCTGGACCCCATATTCTGGAATACTGCATCAAAGTATCTTAAAAGTCCATGGGACGCCAGAGATGATTATATAGAGGTCCTATTGAACAGGTCATATGAAAATATAGATATTTTCCTGGAGAAACACAGTCTAAGGGAGCTTACAAAGGAAGAAAAAATCATTTGCTTGAAACTACTTGAAATACAGAGAAACGCCATGTTGATGTATACGAGCTGCGGCTGGTTTTTTGATGAGGTATCTGGTATTGAAACCGTCCAGATAATGCAATATGCTTCAAAAGCAATTCAGTACGCTGAAGAATTCCATGATACGCCTTTAGAACCGGAATTTATAAATCATCTCAGGGAAACACCAAGCAACATATTTGAGAGCGCAGCCGAACCTTATGAGAAATATGTGAAATCCGCAAAAACAGACCTTATACGAGTTGGAGCACACTTCTGTATCTCATCGATTTTTGAGGATTACCCCGAAGATGCCAAAGTATACTGTTACACAATAAAGAGTGATCTGTACGATAAAGCAGAGGCCGGTAGATTAAAACTTGTAATCGGTAAATCTGATATACGGTCAGACATAACATGGGACGGTAAAACAATATCTTTTGCAGTACTACATCTCGGAGACCATAACATAAATGCCGGCGTTAAGGATTTCCAGGACGATGAATCTTTCTCTATTATGCAAAACGAATTAACTGAGTCCTTTCAAAAGGGAAACCTTCCCGAAGTTGTGCGGCTTATGGACAGACATTTCGAAAACATATACTCTCTCTGGCACCTCTTCAAGGACGAACAGAGAAAGATCCTGGACCAGATACTCCAGTTAACATATGATGGAGTTGAATCGTCCTACCGGCACATTTATGAGGACAACTTCGCGATAATGAGCTATTATCACAGCCTGCAGCAGCGACTCCCGAGACCTTTCCATTCTGCCGCTGAATATATGTTAAACACAGACCTGAAGAAATTTTTCGACACTGCTGAGACCGATGTTGATAAGCTTAAGAGATTAATAGAGGAAAGCCAGAGATGGGGTATTAATCTTGATAGAACAACCATCTCGTTTAATGCAGGGACATGGGTAAATTCAATCATGGAACAATTCATACAACAACCCGAAGACATTCAACTCCTGACTATGATCGATAACGCCCTTGAGGCCATATCTCCGTTAAACCTTACATTAGACCTCTGGAAGGCGCAGAATATTTATTTCTCAATCAGCAGAAGATTGATTACTACAATGAAACAGAAGACTGAAAAAGGTGAAGAGGCAGCACAGGAATGGCTGGAAGGCTTTTTTAAACTAGGTGCTCATCTGTATGTTAATATTTAAATTTAGTATTCAAATTTGCCTGCATGCATTTAATTTTGAATTACTTTACTGAAATCATATGAACAAAAGAGGCTGTGGTGTACTTCTACATATAACGTCTCTCCCATCCCCGTACGGTATAGGAGACCTTGGAGCTGACGCATATAGCTTTGTAGATTTTCTTTCTGAAACAAAGCAGAGCTACTGGCAGATACTCCCTCTGAATATTACATGTCCTGCTTACGGTAATTCCCCTTACAGCAGCTATTCGGCGCTTGCAGGGAACCCGATTTTAATAAGCCCCGGGAAAATGCAAAGAGACGGGTTCATTAAGTTGTCAGATATTAAGGACCATCCCACTTTTTCAAGTGAAAATGTTGATTATGAAGCTGCAATTAATTTCAAGGAAAATATCTTTAAAGTATCATTCAAAAAGAACAGAGCAAAACTATCGGACCATAGTGGATTCAAGAATTTCTGCAATGAAAATGCCCACTGGCTAAATGATTACGCTATTTTCATTTCCATAAAGAACCATTTCAAAGGAGCTGAATGGTCCAAGTGGCCTGAAGATTTAAGGGACAGGAAAGAAAGCGCTTTACAAGAGTGGGGGGAGAAACTGAGCGACAGCATTTTAAAGGAAAAGTTTCTCCAGTACATTTTTTTCAGTCAGTGGCATGCCCTTAAAGACTACTGTGATCATAAAGACATTAAAATAATCGGTGACATTCCTATTTACGTAAACTATGACAGTTGTGATGTATGGTCTAACCCGGAAGTTTTCAGTCTTGATGCGGAAAAGCAGCCTGTCTTCGTGGCCGGCGTCCCACCTGACTACTTCAGTGAAACAGGCCAGCTATGGGGGCACCCGGTTTACAAATGGGATTTTCTCAGAGATACGAGATACTCGTGGTGGATAAAACGGATAGAACAGAACCTCCGGCTTTTCCATATGTTCAGATTCGACCATTTCAGAGGTTTCGTAGGTTATTGGGAAATCGAGTCTAGTGAATTGACTGCAATAAACGGGAAATGGGTAGATGCCCCAGCCAGGGACTTCTTCAATACTGTCATGGAACGTTTCCCGGATATTTCAATAATTGCCGAAGACCTTGGTATTATTACCGAAGATGTTGTTGATGTCATGAGGCATTTTAAATTTCCAGGCATGAAAGTACTCCTTTTTGCATTTGGAGAGGACCTCACTACTAATCCTTACGCACCACACAACCATAGAAAAGATTCGGTAGTATACACCGGTACACATGACAATAATACTATCAGGGGATGGTTCAAGAATGAACTGGATACCAAGGGGAGAAAAAGGGTAGCAAAATACATAGGCAAAAAGGTCACGGACAAAACAATCAACTGGGACATGATAAGACTTGCAATGATGTCAGTTGCGGACATGGTCATTATACCGATGCAGGACATACTCGGCCTTGGAGAAAAATACAGAATGAATCTTCCGGCAAGCCCTGAAGGAAACTGGGAGTGGAGACTCACTCCAGAACAGATAACTCCCGCCATTAGCAAAAAATTATCAAAAATAACTAAAACTTACGGAAGAGATAAAAAAACGTCTGAGAATTAATCTCAATATTCGTTGATAGCATCAACAAGTTTTCTTAGCCTGCCAAAATCCAGCAGATTAAAATCCATTATAAGTCTTGGAAGGTCCATGAGTTCAGCTTCATCCGCTTCTTCTGGCAGCGCATTAGATAGATAGATTTTACCGTTTTCCATCAGGATATCAGCAAAACGTTTATTAAAATC
>PJEL010000762.1_pt1 | contig 36414 bp, 42 predicted proteins | sample 1853271 | NCBI WGS metagenome assembly PJEL01 (sample SAMN08108733, study PRJNA415343) | Invertebrate metagenome, whole genome shotgun sequencing project. | host: Globobulimina | place: Sweden: Gullmar Fjord | collected 2015-08
CCATAAAAGTTATCATGTGCTTCCCATGTAGAAACAAAAAAATCTTTTTGTCTTAATACATCAAAATCAAAATCATTTAAATAGTAGTTGCCCTCGTTATCATCGGGTTTTCTAGTTATACAACGTCTTACATAATTTATCTTATCTCCAAAATAGTTTTCCGATTCTTTTAGTAAACTATCTTTACCAACTCCACTTGCACCAACTATTAATATTATCTTTTTCAAGATTCTAATCTTTTATTTTTGTTATGATATTTAACTTCTAAGTGTAATATACTTCTATATATTGTAATCATTTAAAATCCTTTTAAATTTTATAATTTAAAGCCTCTAATACCGTTATAGATTGATTCACCATCTTTTAAAGTCAATACAACTTTTGGAATATGGCTATCATCAATTACTAGAATATCAGCAAGTTTTCCAGCTTCTAATTCTCCTCTATCATCTAAGTTTGCATATTTAGCAGGTGTAGATGTAATCATTGAAAAACCTTTCTCTAATGGTAAATTTGCATCTTTTTTCATTCTATATACAGCTTGTAACATTGAAGTTGGGTGATAATCAGAACAAAGATATTTACAAACATCTTCTTTAACTAAATCAATTGCTGCAATATTTCCACTTTGACTTCCTCCTCTTACGATATTTGGAGCACCCATTCCTGTTGCAATTCCTTTAGAAACTGCATATTTTGCTACTTCTAAATCAAGTGGAAATTCTGATATTTGAACACCTAAATCTGAAAGACCATTTAATTTTTCAATACAATCATCATCATGACTTAATAAAGTAAGATTATGTTTTTTTGCATGAGATATTAAATCATTGATTTTATCTTCATCTTTATTCATTTTTTGATTTACTACATTTTGAACTTCATCATCACTTAATCCATAATAGTTTGAATAATATGTTTTAAAAGTTTCTAATGTTTTAAACTGACCTTGTCCAGGGGAATGATCCATAATTGATAAAAGTTTTACCATTCCTAAATCAATAACCTCTTTGATTGGCTCAACAGCGTCACTTGCACTTAATTCAAATCTTGCATGAACAAAATTATCAACTCCTAAGTGTTTTTTATTTGCATTATAGATTTCTTCTATTTGTTGTCTTGCTAAATAAATACTTCTTTTTTTCTTTGGATTATCTTCAAAGCCAATAGCATGAAACATTGTAGTAATTCCTGCCATTGATAACTTTTTATCAAGTTCAGAAATAGCAAGTTCAACTGGAAATGTAGCTCCATGTCTTGGTTCTATTTCTTTTTCAATTGCATCTGAATGTAAATCTACAATTCCTGGAACTATTTTTTTCTCACCTAAATCAACAGCAACTTCATTTGAACCATAAGCATCAATACTTTGAATAAATTCACCTTTTATTACAACATCTGCTTGAATAAATTCTTCATTTACTAAAACATTTTTACTTCTTAAAATTGTTAACATATTACCCTACTCTTTTTAGTTCGTGAACTGAATCACTAATTATATTCATTGCTTCTAAATCATGAAAAATTCCTACCATAGCAACACCTTGAGTCTTTAAAAGTTTTAATTTCTCAACTACTTTCATAGTATTTACTTTATCAAGTGAAGCTGTTGGTTCATCAAGTAAAAGTAAAGATTTTGGTGCAATTATTCCTTTTGCAATATTTACTCTTTGTTGTTCCCCACCTGAAAAAGTTAAAGGAGATAAGTCAAACAATTCTTCTCTTATTGATAAATAATCTAACATTTCTTTTGCTTTAATTCTTGAAACTTCTTCACTTTCACCTTTAAAAATAAGCTGTTCACTTACTACATCAACTGCACTTATTCTTGGTAAAATTTGTAAAAATTGAGAAACATATCCTATTTCATTTTTTCGAAGATTTAATATTTCACTTTCACTTGCACTTGAAATATCAATAGTATTTCCATTGTCTTTGTGAAAAATTATACTTCCAGAAGTTGTAGTATATGTTCTAAATAATGTCTTTAAAATCGAAGATTTACCTGCACCTGATGGTCCATAAAGTGATAAAAATTCACCTTGTTTTACATTTAAATTGATATTTTCAAAACCCTTAACTTCAATACTGCCTCTTGTATGAACTTTAAAAGTTTTATTTAAATCTTTTACTTCTAATCTAATCACGATATTTCCTTATAAAATTGAAGACACAAGTAATTGTGTGTATGGGTGTTGTGGATCTTCTAAAATTTGATCTGTTAAACCATTTTCAACAATTTGACCATTTTTCATAACAACTGTAATATCTGTTAGGTGTTTAATCACTCCTAAATCATGTGAAACTACAACCATTGCAAAACCAATTTCATGTTGTAATTCTTTGATTAAATCAAGAATTTTAGCTTGAACAGAAAGGTCTAAACCTGTTGTTGGTTCATCAAGTAATAAGATTTTTGGATTACTTGATAATGCTTTTGATATTTGAATTCTTTGTTGTTGTCCACCTGAAAAGAACTCAGGATAATCATCAATTCTTGATGTTGGAATTTCAGTTTTATCTAAAAAGTATAAAGCTCTATTTCTAATATCTTTATAACTTTTAGTTCCACTTCCAATAATTTTTTCTGCAATATTTCCACCTGCTGAAAAGTTATAATTTAAACCAAGTCTAGGATTTTGATAAATCATTGACATCAAAGTATTTCGTAAATACGATAGTTCATTTAAATCTGCATCTAAAATATTCTTCTTTTCGCCATCTTTTCCTATAAAATCTTTTACAAAAACTTCACCTAAACTAGCTTTTTGGTCTTGATAAATTAGCTGTAAAAGTGTTGATTTTCCACTACCACTTTCTCCAACAATCCCTAAAACTTCGCCTTGACTTAGAGTTAGATTTATATTGTTTACACCTACAACACTTTTACATGTTGGACAAATAGAACTATTATATGAAGCTCCTGTTGTTTCTAAACATTTTGGGCAAAACTTACCAAAAACTTTTGAAAGATTTTTTATATCTAATATCATTTTTTATCTCCACTATTTTCATCACAATAATCTGTATCATTACAATAATATTTTAACTCGCCATTATCATCATAAACTTCATCTAAAAATGAATCTGAACTTCCACATCTTTGACAAACTTGACCTTCAAAGTTTTCTACGTTAAACTCTTTATCTTCAAACTTTAAAGGTTTAACATCTGTATATGGTGGAATTGCATAAATCTTTTTTTCTCTTCCTGCTCCAAATAATTGTAATGCTTTACTATTATTTAGTTTTGGTGTATCGTATTTTGGTATTGGACTTGGATCCATTGCATAACGATTATGTACAATTACTGGGTATCTATTTGAAATCCTACTATCTCCAAACATTGATGTATCTTCATATAATAAAACCCATAATTTTGAATAATCAGCATTTGCATGCATGATTTTTTGTTTTGCTGTATTTGGTTCTACTGTTTCTAAAATATCAGGCATAGGAACTTGAAAAACTAATGTTTGCCCCTCTTGTAAATCAATCTCAGGAATTCTATGTCTTGTTTGAATTATTGTGGCTTCTTTTGTTTTACTAGTTGTTTTTACATTTGTAACAGATGAAATAAAATTTCTAATATTTACTGCATTTACACTACCATCACAACCTTGATCTATTACTTTTAGATTATCTTTTTCATTGATAATTGATAAAGTAACTTGTAATCCACCTGTTCCCCAACCTCTAGCAACTGGCATTTCTCTTGAAGCAAAAGATACAATATATCCAGGTATTGCAATAGCTTTTAAAATTGATCTTCTAATTTCTTTTTTTGCTTCTTCATCTAAAAATGCATATCTCATTTTATTTCTTCCTTTTGCTCTTGTTCTTTTACATATTTACTTGCACTTTTAAATACTTGATAATCAGCTTGAAAAGTTACATAGTGAGGTAATTTATAGTGATTTGCAAAACCAAAAGATTCAATTCCATCAACATGATGCATCATCATTTCAAAGTCACTTGCTACAATTTGTTCTGTTCCTACTGTATAAGAATCATTGTAAAGTGATAAATCAATTATTGAAATTGAAATAGCTTTTGTTTCATTTTTCCCAAAACAAAATCCAAAACCAGTTGTAAGTCTTGTTTGTCCATCTTCATCTTTGTTAAATGTTCCAGCACTCTCAACTGCTGTTGCTTCGATTGAACCAATTTTTACATCTTTTTTTGTAAATGGATGAACAAACTCAATATCAAGTTCACCTATTCTTAAATCGCCAATTGTTGGGTGAACATCTCCATATCCTCTCATTGAAGTATATGCAAAACCTAGAAGTGAACCACTCTCACCTCTACTCATAACTTGTTGAACTGCACTTCTTGGATATGGTGCATTTGGAAAAGCTCTTGTAATATCCCAAGCTTCATCTTCTTTTTTTAACATTTTGATTAAATCATCTTCTCTTAATGGAGTCAGTGCTGATTTGATAATATTATCTTCATTTGAATAATCTTCAATATTTACTTTTTCATTTTTTAAATCAACTAAAAGTTTTATTTCATAATCATTTGATGCACCTAAAAGTTGACCACCTTCAATATCTTTAAAAGCTGATGATATTCTTCTTGTTAATCTCATATTATTAACATCAAGTTCTTTTGCTGTTCCAATTCTTTGACAAGAAGATCTATGAGCTCTTAAAAAAAATGATGCATTTAATAAATCCCCTGCACTTCTTTTAATAGCCACAGCTGCAAGTTTTTTACTATATAAAGAACCCTCACTCATAACCTTATCAATTGAAAAAGTTAATCCATTTATTAAGTCATCATTATTGATTTTCTGAGCTTCTTTTGTTAAGTCCTCATAATATTTCAATGAGTTCTTAATTGCTTCTTCTCCGCCTTTGATTGCATAATAAGCCATTTATATTACCTCTATTTTTGTAGTTCTTGACAAGGCTAAAACTTTGCCTTTTTCACTTAAAAAGAAAACTTCATTTCCTAAAGGAAAAGATGAGTTTTTTTCATTGAAAAACTTGATAAATGATTTATCAACTGGTAATGTTACCTCTTTAGATTTATTTATTCCAGGACCACTTAATCTCACATTTAGACCCTTAAAATCTTTACATTTAAAAATCAATGTTCCCGAAAATTCAGGATCTTTTGGTGTTCCCATTTTTGCTTTATTAAATAAAAATTCATTTATTTCATCACAAAAAATATAATCAGATTGTGTTTCATCTTCTTTTTTTGCATTTGTAATTGCATCAATTAAAGAAAATTCTTCTTTTCCATCATAAAAGTATGAAACTTCAGAATAAAGCAAAGTATTAGCAATAGCTAAAAAAGTAGATTTAAATAATGGTTCAATTTTTTCTACTTTCCCAGGCATCGATAAAACATTCATAATTGATTTAAAGTTATCTCTATTTATTTTTTCTATATCAAGTGTTTTCATTATTTACCTACTTATAATAAATCAAAAGAAACTCTAGTTGAGTTAACTTTTCTATTTATCTTTTTGTTCTTTTTTTCTTCTATTTTTTTCGCTTCTTTTAATAAATCTTTGATTTCATCTTTATAGATTTTTTTCTCAAAACAAGCATCTAAAACAGCCACATATAAAGATAAATCTTCATTGCTATCCATTACCATTGACCAACCTTTTTCTTCTTGTACTTGAACAATTGTTGATGTTACTAATACTTCACCAGAATAAAAACTCCCATTTGTAATTGGATCTTTTACTGGAACTAAAAGTGTTTGCTCACTTGGAGCTGTTAAAATTTTTACTTTAAAATTCTTATCAATTTTTTCATATAACTTTTTTAATTTATCAATTTGAACTAATTGAGCTAAATGATTAATCTCTTCTCTTTTCATTTATATAAACCTTCTTCTAATTACTGCACTTATTTTGTCTAAACCCCAAACTGTAATAACAATTACTATGATAATCGTACATACATCACTATTTTCAAAAGCTCTCATTTTGTCAAATAAATAAAAACCAATTCCACCAGCACCAACAAATCCTAAAATTGAAGCACTTCTTACATCAGATTCAAATCTATATAATGCCATTGAAATAAAATGTGGCATTGTTTGAGGAATTACAGCGTAAATAAGTACTTTTATAAATCCTGCACCTGTTGTTGTAAGTGCTTGAACTGGTCCTGGATCAATTGCTTCATTTCCTTCGCTTAATAACTTACATAATACTCCTGCTGTGTGTACTCCTAATGCTAAGATACCTGCCATTGGCCCAAGTCCTACAGCTGATACAAAAATCAATGCCCAAATAATTTCATTGATTGAACGAAAAATATTTGCTAGTAAAGTAGCACTTCCATATATCATTTTTTTAGATAATAGATGTAGTGGAGTTTTTCCTGGAATTAAAATATCTAATATATTTTTTGAACACATATATGATAATGGAACGGCAACTATTATTGATAATATAAGTGCAATTACCGCCATTTGAATTGTTTCTAACATTGCTAAGGCATAATCTTTTAAATCTACGCTATTTAAATTTGGAGGGAAAAAACCACTTCCTTGGATTTCAGGATTTCCAACAATATAATCTTGCATATATTTTCCACCATCAATTAAAGAAGCAAAACTCATTTCTGTGTCATTCCAACTTTTCATAACTATAAGAATAAATATGATTATTACTATTGATTTAGATATAGAAAATGGATTGCTTTCTTTTTTAAGTTCACTTATATTCATAATATTTTCCTTTGATAAAAAAGAAGTTAAGCTTCTCTTTTATCATGATTTTTTATAGTTTCTTTTTTAACTGTTTTTTTAATTCTATTAAATCTCTAACGCTATCGTAGTTTGAATCATCAACTTTAATAAAACCTTTGTTTTTAAGTTTTGCTAAACCAATTGGGTCGTTATATGAAAGAAATGCACCTTTTAAGGCCATTTTTAAAGATGTTGGTAAATCTGCACGTGCAGCCATTGGAGCACCTGGAATTAAATCTGACTTCCAAATAATATTAAAATCATCATTTTTCCAATGTTTTCCAAGACCTCTATTAAAATCTAAATTATTAGTTGATGCTGCATCAACTTTTCCAGCTTTAACAGTTAAAATAGAAGCTTCATGACCACCAGAATAAACTACTCTTGAAAAATATTTTTTAGGATTAATTCCTGCTTTTGAAAACATAACTGTTGGTACTAATGTTCCAGAAGTTGATTGAGATGAAGTAAATGCCCAAGTTTTACCTTTTAAATCAGCAAGTGTTTTAAGTCCAGAACCTTTTTTTGTAATAATAGTTCCGTTGTATCCTGGTAACCCTGATTCTCCATCAACTTCAACAACTAAAGCTTCTGCATTTGCTCTTCTATGTGCTTCTACATAAGATTTTGGTCCTAAGTATGCAACGTCAATATGTTTATGTTGCATTCCAGTAATTACACCTGTATAATCTCCTGCTAGTTGTAACTCAACTTTAATACCTAACTGTTTTGATAGGTAATTTGTTAATGCTCCAAAATTTTCTTTCATAGAAGTTGAACCAGCAACAGGAATAACACCAAATGTAATCTTTTCAGGCCATTTTTCTTGTGCCATCATTGTTGAAGTTGTAAGTCCTAAAGCTAATGTAGCAAGTGTAAATTTCTTTATTAATTTCATTTTTATTTCCTATTTATAAATATTTTCAACTAACTTTTCAGTTAATTTTTCACTTTTGTCATCAAAAACTATTGTTCCATCATTAACACCAATTACCCGATCACAGTACTCTTTTGCATATTCTAAATGATGTAAGTTTGCAATTACAGTTACACCATAAGTTTTATTTACTTTTCTTAGAATCTCCATAACTTTTTTTGCACTTTTTGGATCAAGTGCTGATACTGGCTCATCTGCTAAGATGATCTTTGGTTCAGCGGCTAAAGCTCGAGCAATTGCAACTCTTTGCCTTTGACCTCCCGAAAGTTCATCACACCTTTTTAACGAATGTTTTGTAATATCAACAATATCCATATACTCTTTTGCTTTTTTCAACTCCTTGTCTCTATATAATTTTAAAATAGCTCGTGATAATGGAATATCTTTTAACATCCCACTAACAACATTGTCTAAAACACTAATTCTATCAACTAGGTTATATCCTTGAAAAATAACACCTATTTGTTCTCTTAATTTAATCAGATTCTTTTTTTTGATATTATTTAAATCAAAATCTAAAACTTCGAACTTTCCATCAAAAACTTTAATCCCACCAGTTATTGACATCAAAAGAGTAGACTTCCCTGCTCCACTTGGACCAATGATTCCTATAAACTCACCTTTTTTTACTTTTAAATTTATATCTTTTAAAATCACTTCTTTTTTATAACCTAAAGTTAGATTCTTCATTTTTATCAATTTATATTCTCCTAGTTAAATTAAATTTACTTTGATTTTGCAAGTATCGCCTCTAAAATAAGAAGTTCCATACTCAACTAAATTACCGTCTTGATCTTTTGAAATAGTACTTGCACTTAATATTGGTGAATTTGAGGGCATCATTAAAAGTTCGCTTAATTGTTTTGTTGATGCAAGAGATTCAAATACTGTAGATACTTTTGTTATTTCTAAATTTGGATATGCTTTTTCTAAAATTTTATAAAGTGAAAAAGGTTCACAGTCTAAGTGTTTGATTATTTCTCTATAAATAAAAGCATCAAAATAAGAATAAGAAACAGAAATTGGTAAGTCATTTGCATATCTTAGAAGTTTAAGTTCTATTACTTTTAATTTATTGTTTAGTTTTAGGTTCTGAGCAACTTCACCAGAAGCTTCAATAATATCAGCACTCAAAAGTTTAGTTTTAGGTTCATATCCTAAATCAAGAATTTTAGAAGAATAAGAACTTTTGTCAGAAATAGAATAAGGAACTTTGATATTTGAAAGGAAATTGCCCTTTCCTTTTTTTGTATAAATAAAACCTTCATCTTTTAGTAAACTTAATGCTTGTCTTACTGTATGACGATTTACATCAAATTGTTTTGCAAAATCGTTTTCAGATGGTAGTTTATTACAATGATTATATTCTTTGTTTTCGATATCTTTTAAAATATCTTCATAAAGTTTTATGTACATTGGTTTTACAATTTTTTTCAATATCTTCCTTTGTTCTTGTCTATACAAGTTTTGTATTGGAAGTATAAGAGAGGATAATTACATGATGATTACATCTTGTCTATACAAGTTAAAGAGCTTGTATAGTAAAAATAGATAATAATTTTAATAAAGAAATTTGAAGTGTAAAATATGAGGAAATATAGGGGATAAGTGTTTATTAATAACTTTCGTTATCAATAAACTTATTTAGGAAGTTTTTGACCTTTTCCTATTGCTAAATAAAGTATTGCTCCCAAAACTGGAAGACAAAGTAAAACAACAAGCCAAATGATTTTGTTGTATCCTGTAAATTCATGTCTTAAAATATCAATAAGAACATAAAAAAATAAAATCACCCCTGCTAGTATAAAAACTAACATGAAAATTGGTATTAAAAGTCCTTCCATTGTGTGCCTTTTTTATTTGTTAATAATATTTTACAGTAAAATATTTTAAATTTTAATAACTATTTAATTAGAGAGAATTTATTCTCTAAATGAGATACAAATTCTTTTAATATTAGTACCATAAAATCTTACTTTGTTAATGAATTGTTAGTTGTAAAAGCCTATATAATAGTACTTCTATGAACTCTGTACCTTATTTGTGTCTAATTTATCTAAAAATGTCGTTCTTCTACTTCCTGATTTTTTTAGATATTTTGAATATTTAGCATATGTTATAGTAAAATCTTTATGTCCTAACATTTCAGATACCCATAATTGATTCTCTCCATTAGAAAGCATATTACTAGCGAATGTATGTCTAGTTTGATATAAACTTCTTTTTTCAAAATTCAATTCTTTTAATATTTTAACCCAAATAATGTAAAATGCAGAACTAGAATTATAGGGTTTTTCATCATCTTTAACAAAAACATATTCATAATCGTATGTTAATTTCTTTTGTTCTAATAAAAATCTCTCAATTTGTGGAATCATATCAATTTCTCTAATACTAGAATATGTTTTTGGACTTTGTTCAATTCCTGATGTTCTTTGTAAATCAATAGTAATTAGATAATCATTAAAATTTACTTTTGACCATTTTAAACCGAGTATTTCCCCTATTCTCATTCCTGAATAAAATGCTAACCCCAATAAATTTTTTATTTTACTTGGAGCTTTATCAATTATTTGATTAGCTTCATCAAATGTAAAAGGATTAATTTTATAATTAGAGATTAATTTTGGTTTTTTAATTATAAATGGAGTTGTTTTTATATAACCTCTTAAAATTGCTTTTTCAAATGCAGGTTTTAAAACTGCGTTACATACATTTAATGTACTACTATCTGTAAATTTACTATACCAATTGAAAATATCTAAAGGACTTATTTCATGTGGATATTTATTTTTAAAATATGGATAAATTAAAGAACCAAATAAACTTAAATAAGTTCTAAAAGAAGTACTTTTAATTTCATTTTCTTTTTCATTTAATACTTCGTCACAAAGTTCATTAATAGTCATTACATCTTTTTGGATATTAAACTTATTAAAGAATTCATTATCTTCATAATAAGATTTAAATTTCTTAATATTATTATTGCTATATGGTAGTTTTGTACTTTTTCTTATGCCATTAATTGAAACATATAAAACACCTTTTCTATTATAAAACTTCATTTGTTCTCTTTAAAGTCTATAATTGCATTTTCTATAAAAGTAATTTTAGATTTATTTCCTTTTATTTCTTTTATATAGTGTTTACCTCTTTTTAATCTTCCATCATTCATCATATTCATTAAAGTAGATTCTGAAATATTTAAATATTTTCTAACATCATTTCTTTTTGATAAGTTGAAAGGAATAACTAAAACCTTTTCTATCAAATCCATTTTATTTAATAAGATAAGTAAAGTTTCTTTTATTGTATTGATACTCTCTATATCCTTAGTAGATTCTGCACTCATTTTCTATCCTTTTTATTTAATTTCGTTTTAACATAGTGAATTTTTATACTGCATATTCAAAGTTACTACCATAAGAATTAATAGGCATAACAACATCATCTAAATGTTTTCTGTTAATCAACTCATTCTTAACTAATCCATAATGGTTTAAATCAAAACTTTCTATATCTTCATTCATTTCTAAATAGTGTCTATATAAAGATATTGAAGTCATTTTATTAACTGGTACTATTGGCTCAAACTCTGTTAATTTTCCATCTATCATTACATACGTAACACCATCAATAAGAACGGGTGGTTCTCTAAATTTCTTTTTATATTTTAATTTAATTGTAGAATTTAATTTTTTTAGTTTTGTATCTTTCTTGTTATAAATATTTCCTATACGATCATAAATAGAAACTACTTTGTTAGTATCAATATCTAGTAGTACTGTTAATTCTCTATCTTTGTACATTTCTGTAAGTTCTAAAAGGTTATATCGACCGTTTAGTTTTCTAAATATTTCTAAGCTTATTAATGTTCTTGATGTATAAAATCTAGTGATTCTATTAGCTACATACCATAAAGACAGGTCACTAAGTTTTGAATCTTCTTTTCTTAAATCATCAAATGTTTTTAAAATATATTTCATTAAATATGCAACGGGATTGTTAATATTAGTTTGAAAATCAACTCTTAAAGATGGATATTTCTTAGTAAAATATTTATTGAATTTAGCTGCAACTTCTTCAACCTTATCAGCTGGTACAAATAAAGAAAAATGAAGATGTGGTGTACCATCTTTGTGAGGTTCATATACTCTAAAATAACATTTGTCTTCTTTTGGAATATCTTTGATAAATCGTAAATCTAACATATTTTTAAACATTCTAGATAATTCTCTTGCTCCTGCTTTTGGTGTGTAATCCTTAAATCTTACATTCTCAAAGTTTGGCTTTTTTGTATGAATATCATACATAGTATCTATATGCTTATTTGCAAACTTTGGATTAGAGTGAGTATTTTTTATCTTTTGATGATATTCAGTTGGTAATGTGATAGTTCCAAAAATATTTTTTAAACCTTTGTTATTTGCATAATGATACAAACTATAAACTCTATGGTTTACTTCTGCAATATATTTATCTGAATTGATATAAGCATTTTTAACAAGCTTTGACATAGAGATTTTATCTCTTCCAATTTCAAAAAAGTGTTTATCTAAATAACTCTTTTGATTTTGTATTTTTTGTAGTGCATATTTTCTAACTTCTTCATTTATTCCAAACATATTCTTTACCCCTAATATTTGACCGAAACTTTTTAATAGATAGACAAGGAAGAAAAATAAAATGTGACATCCGTCCCATTTTATTTTTCTTCTTATCATTAGGGCTACGCCCTTAAAACTAACAAACATCCTAGATACAACCCTAATGTTATTTCTAATCATTTAAACACTATCTAGGGGCTTGTAAACCCATTTACCTTATAACTTCTCTTACTTCAACAAATACCACTTAAGGTAAATGTGTAATTATTCCTTTTCTCCTAATTTATATTTTCAATTCCTAATATTTGATTTACTTTTTTTTGATGTTCATTTAATATTTTTATATCTTTCTTCTTTTCTTTTTTAGCTGCTACTTTAAAATTAGTGTTATCAATAAGTTCAATTAAAATAGTTAAGTTTGATTCTTTGATATTGTTAAACTCACTTTTGAATAACCATCCTAAATAAGGAATATCGCTTAAAAATGGTGTATTAGTTTTAGTTAAAAATGTTTCTGTTTGATTAATTCCATTTAGTATGAATATTTCTCCTACATTTAAAGAAATATATTGATTAAAATGTCTTTTTGAAATCGTAGGAGTTTTTGAAGTAGTTAGAATATTTTCTATTGTTAAAGCTAAATCTATAAAAGCATGATTATTATTTATAATTGGTGTTACTACTAACTTTAACCCTACGTCTTTATATTGTGTTGATGTAGTAGTTTTTGTTAAATCATCATTTGATATTGTTTTTCCCGTTTCAAAGGGTATATTTTTAACCACTTCAAATAAAGATTTTTTATTATCAAATATTGAAATTGTAGGACTTGATAATATGTTAGTGTATTCTTTTGAATTCATAAATTTTATAAATGATGTGAAGCTTGATTTATCAGAGCTTGTTAAAATATTTGTAGCAGAAAAAGGATAAGCTAATAAATTAAAGAAAAATGAATCATTAGACTTAATCTTTAAATTGTTTTGTGATCCATACTCTTTTATTTTTGATAGATTTGTATCTAAGATAGTAATCTTTAGTTTCTTTTGTTGTGGAAGAATATCTATTTTGTTAAAAGTCTTAACTAATTGTTTATACTGTTCTAAATTACAATCAATAAATACAGTTTTTAAATTCTTTACATACTCAAACTTATATGAGTAAACTTTCATTAAACTATTAATATCTAAATCACTTAAGAAATTAAACTTATAAATAAACACTTTACTTTTAACAGCTGTATTATCTAAAACCTTAGTAATAAAATAGTGATTCTTTCTAAACTTTATAGTTAAACCATTATTCTTTAGAATTGTTTTTAATACATCAATATAAATACTAGAAGATAATTTACTTGATAGAAAAATACTATAATTTGAATCAATACTTTTATCAATTACAATAGTAATGTTTTCTTGTTTAGAAACTATCTTAATATAATCACTTAATGTAATATCAATAAATTCTGATGAATATAAAACATTTGCAATAAATAGTAAAATGAATAAAAATCTTTTCATAATCTAACCTTTAAAAATTTAATTTAATATCTGTTTGTTCACTTAGTTTTTTTTCTTGTGGAAGTATGAAGAACTCTTTTAATGATTGTTTATTAGTTTTAATATAGATTTGAGATAATTTATATTTTTCATTTGAAATAAGATTTTTTTTTGATAAGATTTTTGATTTTGTGGCACGTAGAAACTTATTAAAGTGTAATATTGAATAATATTCATTATGAATAAAATACCCTTCTTTTGAATCAAATAGTATTTTTATTACATAATCTTCATTATTAGAATATCTATGAATATTAGGGTTTTGAGAGTTTTGATTATTAGGATTAGCAGTAATATTATTTTGATTTAAATCTCTATTTTCTTTTTTTGTTGGTTCTTCAATCTCTTCTGTTTTAAAGCTATTTAATAAGCCTATAAATAAACCTAAAGCAATAAGTAATCCAATTATTAGTATTACTATAAACTTAATTATTACAGACTTTTGATTAGACTTATTTCCTGATTGATAAAGATTAAATATCTCTTGAGAAGTTTTAATAGAACTTGATGAAAATAAATCTTGTTTTCTCATTGCAAATGCTACATAATGTTTATAACTTAAAGTGTTAGAGAATATCTTTTTACTTCTAGGTTGTGCTTCAATAAATTGTTCTGGAATTGCTCTATATTTTGTATTGATAAGTGATTTATTTTGAGTAAGTAATATAATTTCATGGTTTAAGTGTCTATGATAAGTAAGCCAAAATATTTTAATTCTGTCTTGACCTGAAAAAAAATCATGACATTCATCAAAGATAATAAGTGCATTATAAAACCCTTGTTCTTTAGAGTATTTAATTAAATAATCATCTACATTCTCATGTGATTTATATAATTCATATAATCTAAAACATTCACTAAGATAAATCATTAATTCATCTTCTTTAAGCTTTTTAAATCCTACCTTTGAATTAGGAAAGTAATCAAACTTTATACCACCAATATTAGTATAAATGTTTTCAATATTATTATCATTTTTTTTATCATTTGATAAAATATCATGTATTCTTTTTACTGCATAATAAGATTTACCACTACCAGGAAAGCCAACTATTAAAGAAATCATTTTAAGACCTAATAAAAGCTAATATTTGTTTAGCTATAAACCCAGTGATTAAAAAATTAAATACAATCTTTAAAGCATTTAAAAATCCAAGATATGAAGCTAAAACTAATATTTGTGAAGCATTTTCTAAAATTGAAGCTTTTAATAAAAAGAAATCAACTGTATATGTAACTAAGCCAAAAAAGAAAGTAAATATCGCTATTTTTTGAAAAACTGGATTTTTAGCAATTGCCCCAACTAGTTCTAATAAAAAAATTATTGCTACTTGCATTATACACCCCTAAAAACGATAATTATTCCCCAAAAATAAGCAAAGATTGAGAAAATATTTCTAATCAAATCAAGATAACCACTTATTAATGTAATGTTAAATACCTCGTATGAAGCACCACGAAAAGTAAAAACAATAGGAGCAGGAGCACTTCCATATCCACCAAATCCGAAGATGTCCGAATATTTTGAGAAAGAAGAATCTAAAGTTGTTTCGTAGTTAGTTTGAAAAGTATCTAAATCACTAATATCAGAACTTTCCGTATTGTCTTTTGTAGTATTCACAAATGATTCTAAACTTGAATCTAAATCATCACTTTTATCATTTGCTTTTTTTATCTCAGATGTATTATCAATTAATATTTTTAACTCAGGGTGATAGTCTTGTGCAGGGTTACTTGTGTTAGGTGGTAAATCACTACATAAAGAACGATAATCATCCGCAACACTTTGAGATAAATATTCTGTACCATCAATATTAAATTGAGTTAAATTAGCATGAGCAAAGGGAGGTTCATAATCAATCTTATTAGAAGCACTATGAAGCCCAAGAGTAAATGTACCCGTTTCAGTTGGTAAGCATGGATAATCTCCATCTACAACAATTACTGAATTAGAGAAAGTACCTGTTTCATCAACTTCTATTATATTTGTACCTTTCATTCCTACTTTAACATCCCAACAAGCATCTAAATTAGAACTACAACTTGCTTCTATTAATATATTTTCATTTTTAGCACCGCCACAAATTGCAGATTCATTTGAATAATAAACAATAGTTCCATTAACAGTATCAAGGTTTCCCTCAACTAAATCAGGAGAATGGATTTCGTAATATTCCATACTTGAATATATAAAAGGTAAATTATTAGTATTTGTAGCTGTAATAGTTCCAATACAATTTACAGTTTTAGCAGAGAATAAAAGATTAGGTATGATTAAAATCATTAATAATAAATACTTCATTTTTAAGCTCTTAACAATCGTAAACAAGCAGTAAAACCCCAAAGAAGCAAACCTATATTTACATTTAGAGAAAAGAAGTAATCAAAGGCAATTTGACCCGTAACATCAAAGATAATCATTATTTAACCCCTAAGCTAGAATTTAAATCCATCTAAATAAACCAAATATAAAAAGAAAAGAAGTTAATAACCCAGAAAAAGCAAATATTAGATTTAAATCATTATCTGATAATCCTAAATAAGATAATGTATTAACATTTAATGGTATATTTGAATTAATTCTAAAATTAGATAGTTTTTGAGTAACTTTTTTACAAATATTATTTTTAAGTATATACCCTGATTCTATCTTATAGTTTTTTAGTGTTTTCATAGGCATAAGACCATTTTTACGAGAACCATAATCAAATGATAAATAAAGTTTATTTTTTTTATAGGTAAAGAAATGAGATTTAATACAGTATGCAAAATCTGAACGTCCACTTTTACCCGTGAACAAATAATCAGCACTTAGAGAAGAACTTATAAATAAGAAGATGAATAGATATTTTTTCATTTATAAAGCCTTTATGAGAGAAAAAGAAAGAGGGAAAGCCCTCAATCTCTTAAAGTAATGATTTAACTTTTTTAAATCCGAAGATTAAAACAGCAACACCTAAAACAGCACCAAATACATTTGTAACAGATGATGTTGCATCCGTCATATCAGGAGCACCAATCCCCGCTGCACTTGCACCCGTAGCAACAACTAAAACACCTACTAAAACTAAACCATTTTTTACAGACTTGCTCATAATATTTCCTTGTGTGGGATAAACTATCCCCTTAGTTAGATTTGTTAGAAACACCCCAATGATGTAACTAATCAATCTAACTCTTATTAAACATTTATATTACGATTAAAACTAACGCACTTTGTTTGTTCACACATTTTAAAATTATCAGGAATACTGAAAATCTTAAAATCGTGTAATTGTTCTAAATAATATTTGATTTTTTAACTTGCTTTTTTACTATCTTTATTAACAATAGGAATCAAAGGATTATAGTCATAGAATTGATATGCCATATTTTCATCAGGGAATAAATACGAACCTTTTGGAGTTTGTAAAAATACATAGTGAACACAAATATATTTATTTACATTGTCTTTTAATATTTGTAATTCTTCAACTGGAAATTGAACTGTATTAGTATCTAAAACTAACTCACCATTTTTATCGTGATCTTCAAACTGAATAATACATTCTGTATTTGCAATAATTGCACCTGTTGTTTTATCTTTTCTAGAAACTGCTTTAGCACCTTTGATTTGTCCTATGAATTGGTAATTCATTCTTTCTTCCTTTTTTTATGTTTATTTTAATACCCCTTAAACATAACGACCTAGACGGGGTAATGTCTAAGCCGAGTGAGTAAACCCACCTATCAACCTATTTAATAAATAAGCTCATAGGAAAGTTATTCGACTTGTACTATCATATTTAGATACTTAAGTTTTTTATTTTGTAACTCTTTTTTTGACATATTGTCCATGAAAATTTTATAGTGAGAAGTAAAATTAAATAAAGAAAATGAAAGTTAATCTAATGCAGAAGCAATATTAAATTTTGTTTTTGCTTTTTCTAATCTTGTAATTAATTCTTTTTTTATAGGAGTTTTTATTTCTTCTTTTGGAAGTGGTATATCTTTATTTTTTAAAGCTCTTTTTGCATTTTCATTGAACTTTTTAAATGAGATTTTTTTTCTTCTTAATAAAGAACAGTTATAAGAAACTAATGTAGTTAATCTTTTTGATTTTTTAAGTTCTTTGATTTTTCTAAGAATTCCATCAATTTTACTTTCATAATTATCACTTGTTTTATAAATTTCTAAATTCTTTTTTGTTGTATTTTGTACAACATCATTTTCTGAAGTTGTAGATTTTGTGTTATTTTGATAAAATGATAAATTAGATTGTTTTGAAAATTGCATTTGTTACCCCTAAAAAATGTTATTCGATAAATGAACAAGATAATAATAACACATTACGTGTTATAAGTCAAGAGGAATTAAAACAAAATGTATTATTTTGAAGAAATCATTAATAGATTAAAAAAGATACTTAATTTTACCACTGATAAAGAACTTTACGAACTAATGGATATTAAACAAGGTACTTTTACAAATTGGCGAAGTAGAAATAAAATACCATATGAAGAAATTACTACAATTTGTGTTAATGGTAATTACAATATGAATTATATTCTTTCAGGTATAACAACTAATAAAGAAGAAATATTCATTAATTATAAAGAAGAAATCATCAAAAATTTAGATGAACTAGAAGATAAACAAATAAAATATATCTATCACTACACAGAAGCTGAAAAAATCAAAAAATAGATTTTATGCATAAATACTTGTAAATAATATATACTCGCACTTTTAAATTATTAAATAATTTAATATAATGTTCTCCAAAAATATCTTATTTGAAAAGATAGTATAAATAATTTATAAATGGTAAGCAAGGAAAGAGATGGAATTAATATTAAAGTGTATAGCAGTTGGCATATTTATAATAATTGTAGGAAATATCTTATTTGCAGTTGCAGAAAAATTACGGAATGAAATCAAAGACGATACTTCCAATAAAATAGTTTACACTAAAATAATTGTACTAATAACAATATGCTGGTTTATTACAATAATTATGTTGTGGTTTAATGCAAATAAATTGACTCCTAATAATCTTGGAGATTTTTTAGCTGGTACTTTTGCACCTATTTTATTTATATGGGTTGTGTTTGGTATTCTTTTACAAAAGCAAGAATTTTCTAACGCTGTGGCTGAATATAAAAAAAGTGTTAAATTTTTGAAGAAACAATCTATAAATACAGATATACAACATCAAAATTCATGGTTTGATAGAAATGCAGAAATGATAGAAAAATACATTGATGCTATCATTAAAGAACAAGGTCCATTAGAAGAACTAAATACTAAAATTATTGGACAAAACATTTATACATTTAGAGATATAGTATCAAATATTATGAATATAGTTGAATTAGATAAATATATTCATACTTCATTAAGTAATGCAAGAAATGGAGAAGATGATTTTAATAAAGCTTTAGACAATCTAACAATAGAATATAATATCCTATTTGGTAAAAATATTGATTCAAGTAAAAAAATAGCTTTAAAAATTTATTTGCATACATATAGAATTATAGAAAATATTAAGGTAGATATAGAAAGAAAAAATGTAGAAGAATTCAAAAATTTTTATGATCTTAAGTATTTAATAACTGAAGATAAAGAGGAATCAATAATGAGCTTTAGAAGAGTAGAATCAATTAATCTTGATGTAAATTTTGTTGATATAATGAATGAAAAAATGGATGAAAAAACAAAAGATTTAATCTTATATCGAGAAGGAAAATAAATGAAAAAACTATTTAATGCTGATCTTGTAACACTAAGGTCTTTATTTACTAATGAATATAATGCTAATGATAGAGCAAAAAACTATTATATACCGTTATATCAAAGAGAATATAACTGGGAAAGAAAACATATTATAAAATTATTTGATGACCTTAATGATCTTGCAATAAAAGGCTTTCAACCATATTTTCTTGGAGGCTTGGTATTTTCAAGGCAATCAATGGAAGGGGATGAAAGAACAAATATGTCAATGGAAGTTATTGATGGACAGCAAAGATTAACGACTCTTTCAATTATGTTAGCACTTATTTTACAAAGTTTGAAATTTGAAAATAGAAATTTTGAAGGAAAAGAAGATTTTATTAGTAATTTAGTAGAAGAATTAACAAGTTATACGTTAACAAAAAGATTTGACTCTGAATATAAAGTTTCAAAAGTTTTAAAAGTTGAAAGATCTGATCAACTACAAAAGCTATATGAAAAAGTTATAGTAAATCTAGTTAACAAAAAAATTAAATATAAGGATTATGATTACTTAGTAAATGATGATAAAAAGTTTTTTAATAATTTAAGGGCTCTTCATTCGAAGATTAAAGGCTTAAAAGAAAATGAAATTATTCATTTTACACTACAATTATTAGACCATACGGAAATTGTAGTAACTAAAACAGATAGTTTTGAAACAGGTTATTTAGTTTTTGAAAAATTAAATGATAGTGGAAAAGGTCTTAGTGCACATGATTTATTAAAAAATTATTTATTTAGTATACGTAAAGATGATGATGACAATGATATCATTAAAGAAAAGTGGGAATATTTATTAGAAATAATTGACAATATAGATCCAAAGGTATCACCAAAAGATTTTCTTGAATTCTATTTAATAATAATTGGTACTACTTATAAAACTGCTACTACTACGGATATATTTGCTGGATATAAAGATTATTTTGTAAATAATGAAAACACCACTAACATTATGGTTCTAGATGAAATGATCAAGATGGCTGCAAAATTAAAGGAATTAAAAGAATCTGTTTATGCTACTCAAATATTGAATAAAATTGGCTTTAAATTTGGATTCCTTATATTCCTATCTTTTTATAATCGTTATGAGAATGATTATAAAAAACTAGAATTAAGAATAGTTAATCTTGTGGTTAGATTAGGGTATATTTACATAATTACAAATGATTTAAAAGAAATAAAAAAAGAAATAACAGCCATAACAAAAAAAGTATCTTCAATTAATTATATGAGTTACCAAGCTGCAATAATTGATGCAGAAAATTATATAAATAACTTAATTATAAATAAAAGAATAGATTTCGAATCTGCTATATCTAATGAAAATAGATATAGGAGAGAACATTTTACAATGATATTATTTGAATTAATTAATACTCATTCAGGTTTAGAAACATTTAATGAAGAACTTATATTAGAAAGAATTATGCCTGAAGATATAAAGAAATCAAATTATTCTTTTGAGAATATTGATGAAGACACTCTATTAAAATATTCTAATTTGGTTGGTAATCTTGCTGTATATAATATCCATCAACAATCATTATCATTAGATTTCAATGAAAGAATGGATGAATTAATTGACATTAATCATATAATTATCAATGAATCATTAAATATAAATAGTACAATAACTAATAATAAATTTAAAAATAAGTTAGAAATATCTAATAATAAACAATGGGGAAAAGAATCTATTTCTAATAGAACGAAAGTAATTACAGAAATTGCAATTGATCTATTCATCAATAATAAGATTGATGTTGAATTAGCGTTCCCTTCTCAATCAAATAATGAATAAACCAAAAGATTTTTCTTATATATAATTATAAGGAGAATCTTCTTTAATTTTAATACCATCAATTTTAGTTTGTTTTTTCCATTCTTTTTTAATATGTCTTTCTTCTAGTTTTGAAGGGAAAAATCTATTTTCAACTTTTGTTGGGTTTACTATATTTTGAATAGCGAATCGTTTTAACGTAATGATTGTAAACTCTTTTTTAATCTCTTTTTTATTTAAATTTTCTTTATAAAATAGCTTTGCTTCTTTTATAGATTTACGGAGATCATTAGATAGATCAAAAACTCTAAATTTATATCCATACTTTTTAGCATATCTAAATGCTGTTAGTGTTAGATCACCCTCTAATAGCCATCTTACTTGAATTAACTTAATTTCATTTTCTGTAATAATCTCTTCTTTTAGTTTAGATTGTAATTCTAAAAGTCGTAAAAATGAATCTTTTCTAATTTTTAAAGTAATCCCTTTAGGCATAGTCATTCCAAATTTAGGACTGTCTTCTCCACCCTTATTATAAAGATCTCTTCCTTGATGTCTATGGCTATAAGGATCTCTTGTTTTTTCCCAACCTAATTGAGTAAGATTCCAATACCAATCTCTATATACTTTATATAGTTCTATATTTTCATATCCACTTTGCATAAGACCATCAAGACTTTTATCTTTATCTCTTACCATGTAACATTGCCAACAACCAAATCTAGAAACACCACATCCAAGTTTACCCTCTTCAATATGTTTACCTCCAGCTGCAACAAAAGTACATTCTTTTGTATCTTTTCCACTAGCATCACTATAAATCTTCCATAGGAAGTCTACATTCAATAGTTCATTAGATTGTTTAAAAAGGTATTCCCAAACGTCTTTCGTACTCCACAGCTCAATTGGCATTAGATTACTAGCGTTTTTGTATCTATTATTTAATTTTAGGTTTGTACCTTTTATAGAAGCTTTCTCTATTCTTGATTCTCTTGAAAAACTTTCATCTCTTCTTGTACCAATAATAGAAATAAATTTACCATCTTCAAAAGTAGCATTAATTTCTTTATCAATTGGAAATACTTTTAATTTGTCAGTACACCATCTTAGCTGATTTGATGGTGGTGGCATTCCTACTCCTAGAAGTTGTACATTTAATGTATTTTTTTCTTCTGGAGTTACTTCTTTTACTTCAACTGGTAAATTATATTGTTTTGAATAATGTTCAATCATTTTAAGTGATTTTTCTAAGTGTTGTAAAACTGGTGGTAATTCAGCAAGAGTGTTAGAATTTATTACTAATACTCTTTTATCAAGTGTTATGCCTTTTTTTACAAGACTTTCAAGCATTTTAATAGTTAAATATAGAATAACACTACTATCTTTTCCACCACTATATGCAACACAGAATGGACGTTGATCATGTAGGTAATAATATTCTAATATTTCTAAGGCAGTTTTTTCTTTATCTTCTATCTTTAGAGAAGTTATATTTGGTATAGTCATGATCGATTGTATCGTAAGTTTAGTTAAAAAGTTGTTAATATAATGAAAGCTTATTGCAATATTTTAAATAGTATTTTACTAGTATTTAATATTTAAAAAGTCGCGTTTTTTGATAGTTTTTATTTATTAAAAAGTGATCATCAATACAAATTGCTCTTATTTCTTCTATTTCATTAGAAAAATATTTTTGTTCTTTTAAATTAAGAAATACTTCTTCTTTATTTGTATCTTCATCTATCGTAATATTATAATTTACCCTAAATTCAAATTCTCTAAGCTCGGTAAGAACAAAATATCCATCACTCTTTGCATTAAATACTTCTATATTTTTATTACTAAAGTTTTTATCTTCCCATTTATAATAATCATAACCATTCATCCCAAACTTTAATTCTGCACAAGTTACAAAAGAAAGTTCGAATGAGAATTCATAATCTGATAAAAATTCGTAATTTATTATTTTAAATGTTTCAATTTTTAAAGGATCTGGATTATTTATTTCTAATGCAAAAATTTTATCTTCTAATTCTAATTCGTTTATTTCATATATTTTATCTTCTTCAATATAGATTGAATTTATTAAACTTTTATCCTTTTTTAAATAGTTCAATAACATATTAGGAAATTCAATACTTTTAAATAAGTTTTCCAAGTTTTCATACTCAATAATCTTTTTATTTAATTCTTCGATTTTTTCTTTTATACTATCAATTTTATAAAATGACTTTAAAATATCAAAAACGTGTATATTTTTAATTGTTTTTAAATAACCAGAAAACATTTTATCATTTGTAAGTACATAAATCTCTTTTTTTTCATAACATTATCTATTTTTATAGGATCAAATTTTAAAATATTAATTTGAAAATCTTTAATCCACTCATTAACTTCTTTATCATAATCACTTTCTATATCATGTTGAAGATCACTTAATCCAATTTTTATTTGCTTCAATAATCCACCAATATGAGTTGGATCATAATTAAATAAATTAACTGTATTTTCCAAATCTCTTGTTTTTAAAGATTTATTTATATCTTCATATTTTTGTGTTTTAAATTCATTTAAAACTATTTCTGGAATATGAATTAAAAGAATATTCTCCTTTACCATTCGTCTGAGTATTTTCATATTTCTAGAATGAAGACCTTCTTGTCTTAATGTATTAGTATCTAAAATGATATGTATCAAAATAATACTTTAAATTATATGGTTTATTATATACAAAAATAATAAAATCTACCTATATATGTCTTTTTCTTTTAAAATTATAAGAGTTATAATAGGGACAAAAAAAGGGACAAAAAATATTATATATTACTTTAAAATATAAGAATTAATATGATTAGCAGATTAATAGATAGGTTATTGCGGTAATTTTAGAAATGATGGGATATTCATAATATACTCTTATTATAACTGTGCATATTTTGTGTTCATTATTTAACTAAACTTTATATATAAATAATACCTAATTAATCTACTTAAAAATAGAAAACCCTATTCTAAAGGTATTATATATATAAATGATATACAAATTCTTTTAATATTACTACTATAAAGTACTACATTGTTAATGAATTGTTAGTAATATTTAATTATAATACAATTATGAAACTCATTATACTTAGTCTTATTATTTCATTATCCTTGCATTTTATAATTATAAAATCTTACACTGTTAAAAATGAAAGTAAAAAAGAAGAAGTTCTTAAAAACAAGCAATCAAATGTAAAATTTGTAAAGTTAAGAAAAATAAAGCCTAAAGAGATTCCTAAAGAAAAAATAATAAAAGATATAAAAACAAAAGTTGAACCAATAAAAAGTATTGTAAAACCTAAAGTTAAAAAACAAAGAAATATAAAGACAAAAGTAAAAGCAAAGAAGAACCAAGAAAAACTTATTTTAAAAGAAGCAAAAAAATTTCAACAAAAAGTATTGAAAAAACAAATAGTAAAAAAAGAAAAATCAATCCAAAATAAAACTTTAGAAGATTTTTTATCACAAAAAGATCTTGTTAATAAAAAAGATTTAAGTAAACTTCAAAGACTTTATGGAAGAGAATTTGAAACATATACAAAAGTACAAAAAGCCTTTTTAGAAGAAAACCTTGATACTTTTCAAGTATTAACTCAAAGAGTTCTATCACGACTTGGATATCCTAAACTAGCAGCTAAACTTAGAATTCAAGGTTCTAATGTGGTAGAGTTTATGTTTTATCCTGATGGAAGTATTAAGCATCTAAGAATTACTAATTCTTCAGGATATGCTGTATTTGATGAATATACTTTAGAATTAATTGAAATTGCTTATAAAGATTATCCTAAACCAAAGACAAAAACGAAAATAAAATTTAATGTACATTATAGACTGTATTAAGAGGAAAAATAAAATGACAAATGACAACTATTTAATAAAATTACTAAATGGAGATATAAAACTTTCTGTGACTTTTTGGGTCTGGTTTTTATCTATATTTATAATTTTAAAATTTATTTTAATAAATAATGTGAATGAATTAACTTATGATACTATCAGCTTTTTATATTCAGTATTTATATTTATTTGTATTTATAGAAGTGCAAATAAATATCTAGGTTCAAAACTTTGGCCTTTTTTAACTAAAACTCTTGTAACTATCAGTCTATTTTTTTCGCTTCTTAGTTTATATGAAACAATAAGAGTTACTTTCTTTAATGACTATGTGATTTCAAGCGAAATAAAAAACTTTAAAAAGAAGCTCCCTCTTAAAGTTGATTCATATCTTAATCTTATTGATATTTCAAAAGAGAAAAAAAATATCTTTTATACATATCAATTAACTACATTAACATCAAAGAAAACTCATAATATTGAAAGATTTAAAAAACAAATACAAGAGTCTTTATGTGAAAAAGGGTATACACTAGAGTTATTGAAAAATGATTATCGTTTAAACTACTCTTATTTAGATATAAATGATAAGCAAGTTATGAATATTTTGACAGAAAAAGAAGACTGTGGAAAAAGTATTTATGATTTAGATATATTAAAAGAAATATTAAAAAATGAAAATACAACGTTTTAAAAGGTAAATATAAAATAATGAATTTAGAAGAAATACAAGATAGATTAGTAAATGATTTTGATTTTGAAAAAGCTATGAATATATTAGAAAAACTTGATGAAATATATACAAAAGAAGACTTAATCCAAAATGCTAGAAATGCAATTAAAATGGTTTATGTTTCAAGAGAAAATGAAGACATAATTTTTCAAGCAGGATATTTAATGGCCACAAGGTCTTATTTAGAAGGACAAGAAGTTTCTTTTAATCTTAGTTTTACATTTGAAATATATTCAAGTGTAAGTTTTGATTTAGAAGTAGCATTTTCAGAACAGATTATAAATGAAAAAGAAAGAGTTTTAAAAAAAGATTTAAGTGAATTATTGGCTTTAAATAAAGAAGAGTATGAAAAAGATGAAGATAATGATTTATTAAATATGAATATTTATAAAATAGAAAAGATGCTTGATTTATTAGATTAAATCTATTAGTAAGAGAATAAAAAGCTTAGATATTTAATTATCTAAGCTTTTTTTATGATTTTTATTTAATAGTTGCTAAGATTAATTCTCTTAGTGTTTTACATGCTACTGCTGTTGATACACCACTTGCATCATGTTTTGGAGATAATTCAACTACATCAATTCCTACAACATTTTGAAGTTTTGATAATATTCCAATAATTTCTAACATTTGATGAAAGTTTATTCCTCCTGGTTCTGGTGTTCCAGTTCCTGGAAATACAGATGGATCAAATACATCTAAATCAATTGTAATATAAACAGGTTCATTGATTAATGCATCAACTCGTTGTTCTAATGTATTGTAAGTGAACTTTTCAAGATGAGAGTGAACTTTTGCCCATTCGAACTCTTCTTTAAGTCCTGAACGAATACAGAACTGATTTAGTTTTCCATCCCCTACTAACTCATGAACCCTTCTAAAAACAGTTGCATGAGAAAATTCTTCACCTAAATAATCTCTTCTTAAATCAGTATGAGCATCAAAATGTATTATGTTTAAATCAGAATATTTTTTTACTAATGATTTAATTGGTGCATAAGAAACTAAATGTTCCCCACCCATCATTATTGGTATTTTATTTGCTTGCACAATTTCATCAACTGTATCTTCAATCATTTTTAATGCAGACATCTTATCACCAAATGGTAATTCTAAATTTCCATAATCAAAAAGTTTTAAATCTTCTAAATCTTTATCTAGGTACGGAGAATAACTCTCAATTCCCCAAGAATCCTCTCTCATAGCACTAGGAGCAAATCTTGCTCCTGGTTTAAAAGAAGTAGTTCCATCAAATGGAACTCCAAATAATACAGCTTTTGATTCTTCAAATCCATCTTCAAAACCAATAAAACTGTTATTTTGTGCTTTCATATTTATAACTTCCTTTCATAATTGTACATATCCATATATCTAAACGCTAATAAATTCTCTAATATTGCAAAAATCACAACAAAGTTTATAAAAGAACTCCCTCCATATGAAAATAAAGGTAAGGGAAGTCCAACAACTGGTGCAAAACCAATAACCATTAAGATATTTACACTCATATTAAAAAATAGTAAGAGTGCTAATCCGGAGGCAAAAACCCGAATGACGTAATCATCTTTATAATAATAATTTAAAGTTAATAAATGCATAATAATTAAAGCATACAATGTAATAAGTCCAATAGCTCCTAAAAGCCCATATCTTTCTACATAATAAGCAAAAATGAAATCACTCGTAGCAATTGGTAAAAATTTCAATTGTGTTTGTGTTGCTTCTTCACTAACTTTACCTGTTAATCCACCTGAACCAATAGCAATAATTGATTGTTGAACGTGATAACTAGGTTTTTCAGAAATAAAATCTTTGATTCTTTTCTTTTGATAATCTTTTATTAAATATGTGTAAATAAAAGGCGATGAAACTCCAATTATTAATACTATTGAAGCCCAAATTTTCCAATTTACACCAACAATAAATAAAATCCCGTATCCCACTAATAATAAAACAAGAGCAGTTCCTAAGTCAGGTTCTTTTGCTATTAAAATAAATGGTAAAAGAATAAAAAATGAAAGATAAGAAAAATCTTTTATCCCATAACCTTTTTTAGGTGGAGGTCTACTGTGTATTAAATAACCTAACATTAATAGATAAATTGGTTTTATCAATTCTGATGGTTGCATTGTTGTATTTAAAAAAGGTAATGGAAGCCATCTTTTAGCTCCAAGCTTTGTAATTCCCCAAAATTCAACAGATAATAACAATAAAATACCAATCCAATATAAAAATGGTATAATTCGAAGTTTTTTTCTTATTGGTAAGATAAAAACGACAACAAAAGCAAAAAACGAAATTGAAAAGTATATTAATTGTTTGTTTGCCAACATCTCACTCGTACCACTAATTAAGTGATGTGATAGGAATATTAGCGGTAAAACAAATATAATTAACAAGTAATCGAAATGGGAAATAATTCTATTATCAAATAAACGCATAATGAAAGAGTATCTAAAAATGTATAAAAATTTTATTGTTGAAGAAACAAATAGACTAGATAAATTTCTAGCATCACAAATTGATGCATCTAGAAATCAGATTGAACAACTTATAAAAAAAGAGTTCGTAAAAGTAGATGGTAAAACTGTAAGTAAAACAGGATTAAAATTAAAAATAAATCAAAGTATTGATGTTGAGTTTCCTGAGGCTGAATTATCACCTGTTTTAGATGAAGAAGCTATAAAAGAATCGCTTGAAGGTAAAGATGTAAAAATTATTTTTGAAGATGAACATATTTTAGTTATTAATAAACCTTATAATTTAACAGTTCATGGAGCACCAAGTGTAAAAGATGCAACATTAGTTGATTGGTTAAAACTAAAAAAGATATCTTTATCAACACTTTCAGGTGAAGAAAGACATGGTATTGTTCATAGATTAGACAAAGGAACTTCTGGTGTTATGGTTGTTGCAAAAACAAATGAAGCACATCTTGCATTATCTGAACAACTTCAAGATAAATCAATGGGAAGATACTATCTAGCCGTACTAGATATGCCTTTAAAAGATAATATAATAATAGAAAAACCTATTGGAAGAAGCCATAATAATAGATTAAAAATGTCTGTAGAAGTTGATGGAAGAAATGCAAAATCAGCATTTATGAAAGTTGAAATGAGTAAAGATGAAAAATATGAGCTAATTGCAGCTAAATTATTCACTGGTAGAACACATCAGATAAGAGTTCATTTAAGCTCGATGAATAGGCATATTCTAGGTGATAATTTATATGGTTTTAAGGGCGAATTAAATAAAATAAATAGATTCTATCTACACGCATACAATCTATACTTAATTCATCCTATTACAAAATTAGAGATGAACTTCAAAGCAGATTTGCCGGATGATATAAATAACTTTTTAAATAAAAACTTTCAAATGGAGAATATAAATGATAAAATTGATGCAGACAACATCGTTAGCAGCTTTAATTCTTTTATCTAGTGGTTGTACTAGTTTAAACAACAACTTAGGAACAGCAAGTAAGCCAAGTATTGATGAGACTTTAGAAGTTGTAAATGACGATTCTATTAAGTCTCTTTCAGATATTACTTCAATTGCTTTTGAATGGAAAAGCGTAGCTGACCATAGAGTTACTGGATATAATTTTTATCGAGCAAATATGCATAAAGACGGAAGAAGATTAAAACTTGTTGAGTCTATTGATAATAAATACAGTACTCATTTTGTTGATAAAGATCTTGAACCCAATACAAAATATGTATATCAAATTTCTTCTAAAACTTTAAATGATCAAGAATCTAGAACTACAAATGCATATGTTGCACAAACAGCACCTAGAATTGCACCTGTTAGTTTTATGCAAGCATTATCAGATTTACCAAATAGAATAAAACTTGTTTGGAGACCACATGAAGATAAAAGTATTGCATATTATGAAATTGAGAAATTTGATACAAATGTAAACAATTGGGAAAAGCTTACAAAAATTGAAGGTAGATTAGAATCAGAATATATTGACAATGGTTTAGATAATAATGAATCATTCAAATATAGAATCAAAGCATTTACATTCAATGATGTTGCAACAGTTGCAACAGAAGCTGTGGTTGCAACATCTAAACCTTTACCAAAGGGAATTAGTGATTTAAGTGCATCAATTGATCAACCAAAATTAATCAATCTTACATGGAACGCATCTGTAACAGAAGATGTTATTAAATATATAATTGAAAGAAGTAGTCTTAAAACTTTTGGATTTACAAAATTAAAAGAAGTTAATAAAGAAACTTTTACTTATACAGATCAAATTAACAAAGATGGAGCTACTTATTTTTATAAAGTATTTTCTGTAGATAAAGATAATTTAAAAAGTTCAGTAAATACAGATGTAGCAAAAGGTTTGACATTAAATAAACCAGCTAAACCAAATATTACTTTAGCACAAATTCAAGGTTCAAAAGCAATCTTAAATTGGACTGCAGGTGACAAAAGAGCTATGTCTTTTAATATTTACAAAAGAACAAAATTAAACTTTTTCAAATACAAAACTGTTAGTTTTAAAGATATAAAAGGTTTAAGATTTGAAGATAACAATATCATTAGTGGTGTTGAGTATAAGTATTCAATTCAAGCAAATGATGAATACGGTTTAATTTCAGAGAAAACTGATGAAGCTGCATTAATATTACCACAAACAAAAATTATAAAATAAAAAAGATAAGAGAAACATGCCACATATAGTATTTAACAAAACTGATTTAATATCTACACCATCTTCAAATAATGGAGTAGATTTTAAGTTTATAGCAAAGTCGTATAATTTTACAGATTATGATAGAAAAACTGAATATAAAATTGCAGTTGAACATAAAGAAAAAGATTTTTTACTTACGATTAAAGAAAAAGAAGAAGATCATATGATCAAAATTGATAAAGTAACTAGAATTGCTCCTATTACTTTAGTTAAAGATGCACTTAACTCATATGTTGATGCAATTGATTGTAATGTTGTATTTTCAAATACAAATAATATACATCAAAAAGTTGAGCCTACAAAAGAGTATTTAAAAGATATTAACTACTTTGTTGATGAATTTAAAACGGATAAAGAAATACAAATTGAAATTGGTTTTGGAAGTGGTAGACATTTACTACATCAAGCTAAAAATAATCCCGATGTTCAATTTATTGGTTTAGAAATTCATACTCCTTCAATTGAACAAGCACTTAAGCAACTTGAAATTCAAGAAATCTCAAATGTATTAATTGTAAATTATGATGCTAGATTATTTATGGAATTTATAGAATCAAATCAAGCAGGTAAAGTTTTTGTACATTTTCCTGTTCCTTGGGATAAAAAACCTCATAGAAGAATTTACTCAAATGAATTTATAAATGAAGCATTAAGAGTATTAAAAGTTGGTGGAACATTAGAGTTAAGAACTGATAGTAGAAAGTATTTTGATTATTGTACTGAACTTCTTACAAACTTACCTACTGGAAAGATTACTATTGATATTAATAAAGACTTAGCTGTAATTAGCAAGTATGAAGATAGATGGAGAAAACAAGGTAAAAATATATATGATGTAGTTTTAACTTCTCATACTCAAGATGATAAAATAGAATTAGATTTCGATTTTACATTTGATAATACAGTTGATTATATGAATTTAATCAAAAATATTTCAACAAAGGCTACTGTAGAAAAAAGTTTCTTCATTCATATTGAAGATTTATTTACAATTGAGCAAAAAGAAAACTCTGGAATGATTCAATTAACAATGGGTAATTTTGATAGACCAATTAGTAAATATTTATTAGTAGAAGATGGAAAAATTTCTTATTACCAAGGAACTCCTCTTCCTACAAGTTCAAATATTTTAGCTCATAAAAAATTAAAAGAGATTTTAAGTAAATGATTCAAGCTAAGAATATATATTTATCATATGATGATAATAAATATATTATAAAAAAGGGAAATTTTACTATTAAACATAAAGAGTTTATTTTTATAGGGGGAAATTCTGGTAGCGGAAAATCTACTCTATTAAAATCTTTTTATGGGGATATTCCTTTAAAACATGGTAGTTTAAAAATTGATGGTCAAGAAGTTTTCGGAATTTCTAGTAAAAAACTTAGAGTTTTACGAAAAGACATAGGAATTATTTTTCAAGATTATAAACTTGTAAATGAATATACTATTGAAGAAAATATCATGATACCTTTAAAAATAAATGGTTATTCAAATGATATTTCTAAAGACCAAGCAAATAAACTACTATCTCATGTAAAACTATCACATCGTGCTGGATATTATCCAAATGAATTAAGTGGAGGTGAGCAACAAAGAGTTGCAGTTGCACGTGCTTTAGCTCATAACCCTAAAGTTATCATTGCTGATGAACCTACAGGAAACTTAGATGATTATTCAGCAGATGTTGTTTGGAATCTATTAAAAGGTGCAAATGAACAACTTGGTATTACTATTGTTGTTGTAACACATAGAGTTCCTAAAAATCTTGGAATTAAATTTAGACAATTATCTTTAGAGGATGGAATTATCTATGAAGTCTCTTAAAAATCTTTTTGCTTTTTTAATTCCTCTTATTGCAATGTTATTAACATTTAGTATTTATTTACTAATAACTAATGTTGTAGATAATTATAAAAAGAAGATTTCTAATGACTATTCAATAGTAATTATTACAAATACTCCTTTATTAAAAGACAATATAGATAAATTAGCTGGAATAAAAGTTAGTAAAATTGAGACTTTAAAAAAAGATAGAATTATAAATGATATAAAATCTGATTTATCAAAAAGATCAATTAAATTACTAAAAAGAAAATTACCATATTTTTATCAAATTTATTTAGAAGTATTTCCTACTACTTCAGAATTAAAAGATATTAAAGCTGCTTTATTAGAAAATAAAAATATTCGAAAAGTAGAAATATTTTATAAAAATCATAATCAAGTATATTTATTATTAGTTTTATTAAATACTATTTCCTTTATATTATTTTTCATAATTACAATTTTTGCGATTATTATTATTGCTAAACAAATAAAGCTATGGTTTCATGAACATCATACTCGTATATCAATTTTAAGACTACATGGGGCTTCTATTTTATATAGTTCTTCAAGTGTATTAAAATATGCTGTAATAAGTGCTTTTTTGGCTTTTATGATAGTTGGTACAACTTTATTTTATATATCAGAAAATATAAGTGTACTGTTTCCAATTGAATTATATGATATTGTGAATGTACAAATAAATCTAAAAACTGAATTATTTAAAATATTTGCATTATCATTTGGTATATCAATTTTTACTATAATTGGTGTTTTATTAAAGTATAAAATTAGCAATGATTAAGTTACTAACTACCCTACTTATTTTAATTAGTTTATCAATGGCTTCAACAAATGCTATTGATAAAAAAATATCAAGTAATAAAAAGATATTGAATTCTAATGATTACAAGAAAAAAGAAGCTACTTTAAAAATCAAATTCTTAGCTAATAGAATCAATAAACAAAATAAAAATCTAATCAAATTAGAAAAAGATATAAAAAAAATTAATGCTGATATTAAAACGCATGAAGGCTTATTAGAACAATCAAAACTAAAACTTGATGCTTTAAAAGATAAATCTACAAACTTAATCAAAGAGAAAAAAGATAATGAAGGTCAAATTGTTGATACAATTGTTGAAGATTTTTCAACATCAATAGCTTTAAAATTAGCTTCTAAGAATAATTTAAAAGAACTAATTGATACAGAAATTTATACTCTTTTATCTCAACATACTAAAGATAAAATATTAAAATTAAATAATAATTATGATTTAGTATCTAATGATACAAAAGAAAACAAAAAGAATATCAAAGATATATCTTTATATATTGAAAAAAGAAAGCTTAAAAAAAAGAATCTAAATATCCTAAAAAATAAACGTTTTAAATCTTTAGGAGACTTAGAAAACCAACATAAATCTTATCAACGAGAACTAAGTAAAGCTATTTCAAAACAAGTTTCACTAAAAAATTTACTATCAAATTTGAATATTCTTAAAAAACAGAAAATTAAAAGTGACAGAAAAAAAAGAAAAGAGTTACAAGCATTATTAGCAAAAAAGAAGAAAAGAGCAGCACTTAAAAGAAAAAGTAAAAAGAAAGTTAGTGATGTTGAAATAGCAGAAGTAAGAAACCAAGAGTACGCAAAAAATTTAAACCTTGATGTTAGAAAAATTGGTTCATCAACTTCAGGTATTAAAATTGTTAGATACAGAGGATCTAAAACTATTGCACCCTTAAAATCTTTTAAAGTTATTAAAAAATTTGGTACATATTATGACCCGATTTATAAGATTAAATTATTTAACGAATCCATTGTTTTAAAAACAAATAAGCCAAGAGCTAAAGTAGTTTCTGTTTTAAATGGTAAAGTTGTTTATGCTAAGAAAAATGCAGGTATGTTAGAAAATGTTGTTATTGTACAACATCAAAATGGACTACATACAATATATTCTCATTTAGATGAAATAGCCCCTACTTTGGAAGTTGGTAAGTGGATTAAGAAAGGTTATGTAGTTGGACGAGTTAACAGTGAACTTACTTTTCAAGCTACAAAAAACTCTTCTCATATTAACCCAAAGGATTTATTTAGAACATGATAGTTTATATTGATGGAGATGCTTTTCCTAACTTATTAAAACCTATTTTATTAAGAGCAATCGAAAGATTAGAATTAAATACAATTGTTATTGCAAATAAGAAAATAAATATTGGTAAATCAAAATATGTACAATACTTAATAGTCGAGGCAGGTGCAGATGAAGCTGATAATAAAATAGTTGAGTTATTAGAAGAAAATGATTTAGTTATAACAGCTGATATTCCTCTTGCTGATAGAGTTATAAGTAAAAATGCCCATGCTATTGATCATAGAGGTGCAATGTACACAGAAGAGAATATAAAACAATTCTTAGCTATGAGAAACTTAATGCAAGAAATAAGAGATAGTGGAGAGATGACAAAAGGACCAGCTGCTTTTGGAACAAAAGATGCTCAAGAATTTGCTAATTCTTTAAATATGTTTTTACAAAAAAGACTTAAATAAATTTATTTTTATTTAAAGTCTTCTAAAATATCATCATAATGACTTAAATGATATTTATCTTGAAATGATTTTGGTAGTATTTCTATTAAAAAAGGATACTTAACTAACATAGTACAAAACATATCATGAACACAAGCAGCATCTTCACTCGCATACTTAATTTGCATATCTGATAACTTTTCTGATTCCCAGTTTGATCTTGATATTCTTTTTGATTTTTGTAGTTTTTGATTTAAGAAAAGTAATACTCCTCTTTTAGCTCCAATATCATTTGGATAATACAATTTTGCTTTAAATAATGAACCAAAGTCAATACAAGCGTTTAATCTTACTCTAAATTCATTATATAAAGATGAGATATCACCATTTAATCCAATTCCAACTTTTACAATACTTGGATTTGCTAAAATATCAAGTACGGGTTTAATATTTCTGATTAAATGAACTTGAAATATATAACAATTTTCATTGTCTGAAATTTGAATAATTGCAATTTTACTTGGTGGAACACCTTTTGTAAAAATTGGTTTTTGTTCTGTATCAAAACCTACAATCTTAGACTTTTTAATTTTTTCAGCAGCTTTTATTAAATCTTTTTCATTTCTGATAATATGAACTTTTTTATTACCTAAAGTATAATCAGGTAAATTTTCATCATTAATGTCATTTATATTATCAATCATTGTAACAAAGTTAACAAATTTAAATGTTTTTTCATCAATAGTATCTAGAATATTTTCAAAAGTTGATTCAAATGCTTTTTCAAAAGCAATACCTACATCATCTCCACAAAATTTTTTTAATAAACTAATTCTTTTTTTATTTACAAATGACGCTGATATGTTTGTTCGAACTTTGTTTTCCACGAATTTCCTTAGCATAAAAAAAGGGGAAAAACTATAAAAGTCTTTCCCCTTTTACTTGTAACATCTGTGTAAATAACTCATTTACTTACAAGATCACTACATAGTGAACTAATTATTTATTAGTCTTTAACAATATTAAAAATGATAAACCTTTGTCATTTACACCTCCATATTGTTTGGTTACTGTTATTATAACATCTTTATGGGTAAAAGTCTACTTAAGACTTAGACTAATTAAAAGATGTTTATCTAGCATATTTTACCATTTGGAGTAAGTCTTCTTTATAATAAGAATTTCTTAGCCAATAATAATTATTTCCGTCATATATTTTAACTTTTATTCTTCCATAATCATTTTTGACTTCATTTATTATTACTTTAGTTTCAAAATCATTAATATTTGCAAATATTTTCTTATTTATAAATAAATCAAATAAGTTTGGTTCTTTTCTGATTCCAATATATTT
>PJEL010000763.1_pt1 | contig 36403 bp, 57 predicted proteins | sample 1853271 | NCBI WGS metagenome assembly PJEL01 (sample SAMN08108733, study PRJNA415343) | Invertebrate metagenome, whole genome shotgun sequencing project. | host: Globobulimina | place: Sweden: Gullmar Fjord | collected 2015-08
AAGAATGCTGTTTCGATTCCGTTTAGATCAGATGTTAGAAAGCCAATTAAGATAATATTGATTGGAGCATCAAGGATTGGAAAGACAACACTGGCATCAAACAAACTTGACGATTTACAAAACGATTTCAATGTTCCAACAGTTACAATATACCCAAAAGGGACAGATTCAGTGTATCATAACAAAGTAGGATCAGGTAAGTTTTTGTGTCCAGGTGAATATAATAGAGCACTTAGAAACAGGATCTTTGTACCAAACTATATTTGCACCAATGTTCCAAAAGAGATGTCAAAGGGTATGACTCCATTCGCTTTTGAGCTTTATGACTTTGATCCTTCTAGCGAACCAGGATTCATGGAGGATAATGTTTCTGACTATAATGGTGGTATATATACGCATCTTAGCATACTGTTTCACAAGTATCCACAATTGAAGAGCATGAGTGCTGAAAATTTTTTGAAGGCAATAGATGAATACACTTATCAATCAAAAAAGAACCGAAAACGAGATTATGACGAATTACACTACATTCCAATGGCTTCATATGAGGCGCTACTTAACAGGGTTAATGGTGCAATCGCAAAAGGTGTTTTATGTGACATAAAACCAAAAATAAACACAAAAATGATAATTGATGATTGGAACAAAAGGATCAATCATGCATTCACATATATATATACAGACTCAAACGATCCAAGAACACAGGCTTATACCTCTAAAATCATTAAAACATTCAGGAAAGCTAAGAGACTTGATAATTCATATCGTAGAGGTAGAGGATATAGGGAAAGGAGCGCATGGTTAATTGTTGATGATGCCAGACAAATAATAGCGGAATCAATGGATTCGAAAAGATATCCAGCCAGAAAAGAAGTTGAAGAATTAATATACATGGATGGAGATCAGGGCTGGAATGCTCTATTGATATACCATAATGCTTCAGATGTGCCAAAAGGAGTATTGAAAGAAGCTGATTTCATAATTTGTTCTAGATTAGACAAAGATGATTCAAAATCATTGCCAGGTGAAGATTTTCAGGGAATAGTTAGAAGATTGTTCATCAAGCCATACTATTACTATAATCAATGGGCTGTCAGATCTAAAGATGGCAAAGTAAGAACATTTTACGCTATAGATTCAAGAGTGGGGTTGAAATGAGAAACGAAAAAAAGTTGTTAATTTGGTTTTTGATAATAGGTGCATGTGTTCTTGTTGTAAATTATAAAGAAGAGATTTTGAAATACAAACCAACGATTACTATGAACACATATGAGTTTGAAGATAAAAAACTTGATTGCAGTTCAACAATGAGGTTGGTCGTGTATGACAACAACACTGGAAAGAACCTAAATCCAGAAACCTCAGTGTATATAGTAGGAGAGAGTCCAAAAGGAGTTGATTAACATGAATATATGGGGAATGCAAAGATCAAAGAAAAGAATGACACAATCATTGAAGTTTGAAGAGTCGAAAAAATTCCAAGATTTCAAAACTGGGGCTAAATGTGCAAGGCTCAGGATAGCAATAAGAAGGGCATCTAAACAAATTAAAGAAATGAAGGCACTGAAAATTAAAAAGAAAAAAGTTAGGAGCTGATTGAAATGACATGCTCTACCCACTAAAGTAGGCAGTTTCCAAAAACAAAAGAAAAATGGTAAAAAACAAAAAATGGTTAGCACACACAAACCACTTAACTTAAACTGTTCCCTTGCAGAGAAAAGTTTAATGTGTGGTTCGTTCAACGTGCAACCTACAAAAGAAAATAATTATCACTTTATTATAGGTGATAATTATGAAAAACGAATATGCACACTTCAATCCAACGAAGTACGATTTAGATGTAAAAATAGCAACAGTAAGAACTGGAAGTCATTGCAAGTTCAATATCAATTACCATATAATTTGGATTCCGAAGTATCGGAGAAAGGTTTTAACTGGAAAGGTGGTATCTGTGCTTAAAGATATTATCATGGGTCAATGTGAAGACCTTGATTTAGATATGTTGGCTCTTGAAGTAATGCCTGACCACATACATTTATTTGTAGGTGCAAAGCCGAAGCACACTCCCTTTAAAATTGTTAAACAATTGAAAGGAAACACAAGTATTCAGTTAAGAAGATGTTTCAAGCACTTACCTTATTTACTCTGGAACTTTGGAAAACGATTTCCAAATCTATGGGCTAAAGGTTATTATTGTGGAAGTGCAGGTCATGTATCACAAGAAGCAGTAAGACGATACATTAACGAGCAAGAAGGAAAGGATGTGTTTGAATATTCTGTATTTGGAAGTCCTAATCAAAAGATAGGGAACTTCACAGGTCAAAAGAAACTTGGTGATTTCTCATGTTAGAAATAGAAAAGAATGGAGAGAGAGTCACATATCATAATGAGTTTTATTCTGTTGCTCGTGATGGAGAACATTGGATAAGGCTTACTGATGGTTGCTTTAGATCATGTTGGAATTGTTATACACCTAAAGAAGTCAAAGTTTATGATCTTCCAGAAATACAAGAAAACAAGGTCAGATTTTTAGATCAGAACTTTATATATGCACATCCTGACCCACTTAAATTAATTCAATCTTTGCCTAAGAAATTGAATGGTAGAGTTATAAGGTATATGTTTTATTCTGGACTTGATTTTACTTTATTTAATCAAGAACTTCTAAATGCTATGAAGAAATCAAGAGTTGGTAGATTCAACAACGAAGGAAATTACATTAATGGATTATCTATTGCATGGGATAGAAGTTTTGATGAGAAAGAACAAATCAGCAAAGCAATAGATATGATGTTTGAAGCAGGATATAGCAGAAGAGGTATACAGGTACGTATGCTTTGTAATGGGAAAATTAGTTATTCTGAATGTATGGATAAACTTACTTTTCTATTTAAGAAGAAAGTTATGATTGATGATTGTTGGTTTAACAATCAGAAGAGAGGATCAGTTAAACCTATTTATTGGACAGCAGATCAATGTGAGGCTTTTGGTGAATGTTGCAGAGCTAATAATGTAGCAGTCATGCAGAATCAACACAAAGGATTAATAAGAATATTTGAGAGGCTGTTTAAATTACTTCTTCCTCTCACAGAAAACTCAAAGGAGGTACGGCATTCCTCCCACTAATAAATTAGTGGGTATCCTGCCTAAAGTTTTATGAGAGAAGAGTGCGAAATTTGTAAAAAGGATCTGTCGAAAGAAAACTGCGATTCAATAAATGATTATCAAATAGGAAGAACATACATTTACTGTGAAGATTGTTTCGAAAAAAAAGTACAACCAGAAATAATGGAAAAAGGATTAATGCAATGGATGAAAGACAAAAGGGGCAATTGAAATTGGCTTTACATTTTCCCCATAATGTAAAGCAAAACTAAGAAAATGAAATCAATAACAAAAGTATGGATATTTAATTTGATAATCGGAGTAGATTGGTTTATCAACGGGAGTTGGATAAGTCTGATAAATATAGTAGGTGCAATAATTCTTTTGATATTAGACTTGGGATCAGATATGGTAGAAAAAGTGAAACAATGAAAGCAAAAAGGAGTAGAGGAGTACATGATTCAAAATAAATTAAACAGACACTGAAAATATGACTTTACATTTTTCCCATAATGTAAAGCAAAACTAAGAAAATTTAGGAGTTGAAAAAATTGGAAAAAGAAACAATAACAATTATTGGTTGTGTAATAGTAGGACTGGTTTTCGGAATATTGATCGGAGCGTTGGCGCATCAGAGCTACATGCAAGAAAATTATAGAAGTGTTCCAATAGAAGAAATGTTTTGCAACGAAAAGGCACTAGAGTCGAATTATGAATCAGGAATTAAAGAGGGATTTGAAACATGTATGAATGATACCAGAGATTATAATAATGAATCATACGAGGCAACTATGTTTTTAAATTCACAGAGTGCAACCAGATCATTCGGATCAAGAGATTCATTTAGTTTCGGTGTAAGGTCTAGCATATGTGATTGTAGTGTCAATGTTATATTATCAAAAAGCATAAGCATAGGGGCTGATTGAATTGAATGAAAAAGAAAAAAAGTTTTGGAAGACATTTTTGTTGTGTGGAGTTTTCTTTATCGTTGGTATCGTTGCAAATGGTATATTTGTAGAAATAATGCATGAGACGTTCACCGATGATGAGCTATGGGATGAGCAAGAGAAGTTTTTTTCAATGGGTTGGGATGAGGGTTGTTATTATGGATGTTTTTTATTTGCGTACCACGAAAATAGCAAAAATTGGAGTTGGGATATTGAAGAACAGGAATTCGGAATAGGAAAATCATATAGAGAGTGTGAGGGGAGATGTCGGTGATAAATTATTCAATAGGAAAAGACAAATTAGGAGTTGAATGAAATGGATGAACAAATGAAAAGGAATTTGACAAAAACATTGATAGTTCTGGTTTTTATGTCAATATTTATCTCAATAGGCTACAAAATAAGAGGTAGTCAAATTGAAGAGATAATTAATGCAAAAAACCACTTCGTCGAAAGCTTGAAAACATGTTACAGTGATCTAGATTTTGAAAAAAAATATGGAAAGCGAATGACGAAAGCATTGCGAGATCATCATAATTCTTATGTTTGTAGATTACGAAACCTGTCATATAAAGAAGAGGGAGTGTATGGGAGTTGTTGTAAAAAAATAAACGGAACTGAGTTGTGTGTTGACAGTGAGGGAGTTGAATTCAACTATCCTATTAGTGTAGATTTTAACAATTTCGAGAACATACGCAATGCAACCGTAAAGATAGAGACAACATTTTTGCTCAAAGATGAAGACTATGATGAAATAGAAGTCACGATCAAGGGATTTTATGGACATCGATGTCGCATCAGCAACGCGTATACAGAAGAAAATAACGCAAAAATAAGTTGCTGGTAAAGGAACAGTCAAGCAGGGAAATGATGTTATTAATAATTTTAAATTCTATATGTTTGGAGAGAATTCTAAAATTATATCAAAAGCAAAAAATTTGACAAAATATAAGCAAAATGACAAGTAAAAAAGAAGAAATGAAATGTGGAAATGAAAATTGCAATAAAAACGCAAAGTTCGACAAAGTGGCAGAACAATGGTATTGCACATATTGTGGGTGGTGGATTTGTGTTTAATGGATCCAGGTACAATTTTTTTTTAAAAATTTGACAAAACATATACAAAATGACAATTGAAAAAAGACACAAATGCACTAAGTGCGGTAAAAAGAGAAAAGAAAAATTTATGGTTTCTATTAGAGAAGGAAATAGACCAGGTTCAAAAGTCTGGATATGTAGTCCGAAGTGCCAGGATGGAAGATTGTCAGTTGTGGCCAGAAAGGACAGTCCTGGTGATCACAAGGACAGTCCCTTGGATAAATATGACATTCCATTCATTGAAAATCTTACAAAGTCATATTCACCAGGTAGAAAGATTATCCTTGATGTATGTTGTGGCAATAGAATGATGTGGTTCGATAAAAAGAACAAAAACACAGTATACGCAGATATTAAAGACTGTGGTGATATAAAACAAGATTTTAGAAAAATGATTTTGCCAGACAATCATTTCAAATTAGTGGTTTTTGATCCCCCTCATTTAATCGATAGAAAATACAATAATGAATGGATGAAAGAGAAGTATGGGACATTGCATCCGGAGCATTGGACATATGATCTAAGACTTGGATTTAAAGAATGCATGAGAGTTCTGGACAATTTCGGAGTTTTAATTCTCAAATGGAACGAAATAAACATCAGTGTATCAACAATATTACACATACTAAGTGAAAAGCCATTATTCGGACATACTTCTGATAGTAAAAAAAGAACACACTGGCTTTGTTACATGAAATTAGATGATGAGACATCGAAGCCGCAACATGAGACAGTCATTTCTGCAGAAGGGACTGTCCAAAGTTGCAGCAGCAAAGGAGAAAATAAGTAGGTGAAATTAATTGAAAAAAAGAACAATTGAAAACGGAACTAAAAATAATGACTGAGCTACTCCTGGTTTTATATATAGATATTTAGAAAAAACATTTTTCAAAAATTATGAAGGATGGTTCGATCCATGTCCTCTAAACGCTGATTTTGACGGTTTGAGTATAGATTGGCAAAAAGCGAATTATATTAATCCACCATATAGCCCATCAAAATTAAAAGAAGCATTCATAAAGAAAGCATATGAAGAATCAAAAAAAGGAAAATTATGCGTCATGTTGATTCCAGCATCAACAGAAACAAGGATATTTCATGACATAATCGCCCCAAATGCAAAAATATTGCTGATAAGAAAAAGAGTTCCTTTCAAGGGATTCAACACAAATGGCGAATATGTTACAGGCAAAACAGGACAAAGTGGAAGTATGCTCGTGGTATTCGGATTGAGAGAGAAGAAAACAATAGGAGTGTTGGATATAAAAAGGTGAAATGATGAAAGTGGCAATGTATTGTAGAGTTTCAACAGAGAAACAAGATTTAGATAAGCAACAAAAAATGTGTATGCAGTATTGTGATTTTAAAGAATTCGAGGTTTACAAGGTATATACTGATGTTATTTCTGGAACAAAGGAGTCAAGACCAATGTTTAATATTATGCTTGAAGATATGAGAAAATACAAATTTAGGGCAATCGTTGTTTCGAGGCTCGATCGAATTGGAAGATCATTAAAACATCTGATTTCGTTAATGGACGAGTTTCAATCAAAAAAAGTTGAGTTAGTTTGCATTTCTCAAAATATAGATACAACAACAAGTGCGGGAAAATTGCAATGGCAAATAATAGGAGCATTCGCGGAATATGAGAGAAATCTAATTTCAGAAAGAACAAAAGAAGGATTGCAGAACAGTCCAAATAGAAAACTGGTAGGAAAGCGCGGGAAGGACAAAAAACCACGCAAAAAAAGGGGGGTGCTTAGAAAGTAGCTTTTGTATATAAATGAAGGCTGTTTTTTAGCAATAGATAATAACGGACGTTTTTAAGAAAATTATGGAGATGAAAGGAATGAGTAAACATTTTATAAATTTAATGCAATATCTTGCGATTGGAATATTGTGCGGTATAGTACTAGTTGTTTTTGTAAATTTAATATTGTCATTTGCGCTTTGGACAATGTATCCATTACAAAATATGAATATTGGTCAATTTAGAATTGGAATATTGCTTGGGTTGTTCGTTGGAATATCAGGCTTTTTAATGGAACCAGAATAAACAAATGGAGTTGAGTCATGTGAAATTAATAAAAATAATGAATGAAGATAGGATAAGTGAATTCGTAAGTTTTTGGTGTCCAAATAAAGTAGCCAATGATATAGTCACCGAAAATGATCATAGAATCGGAAATTCAATTGATTCTGACAGTGCGAAAAGATGAAAAAAGAAAAATTAGGAATATTGATTTTAATAATTTTGGCAATAATGGTTTCAGGGTGTTCTAAGCATTACACAAAATATGAAGCTAGCATGCTAGAGTGGTCAGGAGATACGGGCGATTTAGAATATTGTTCATATAGTTTTGTTACATTGGAGGATAATCCACGTGGAGGTTATGATTTTATAGATGGATGGATCAGCGTAAAAGACGAACTATCGTGGAGAGCCAGTTGTGATGAGATTATGAGTCTATGCGATAGTAAATTTTATTGTACTTTTCATGCAAGCAGTCAGTATGGTTGTAGCGGTCGGGATTGCGACCATGATAGATATGAAGTCGAATTTGCTGGAAAATGCGTTTGCACACTGGAAGAATACGAAAAATACGGTAATAGTAGTTGTTACGTAAAAGCAAAATAGCCAGAAAATCACAATGTATTACATTTGTTTTTTTATTTTTAAGGATTTCACAACGCTTAAAAGCAGAAATTAAGAAATTGTATTACAAATGCGAAATAAGACCACTGGATAATTTTGGAAAACAAAAGGAGTTGAAAAAACATGAATTCAGAAAATTTTAATTATTATTTGAAAAACTTATTATGGATAATGGCAATTATTATTGTTTGTTTCGCTGTTATAAAAATATTCAACACGTTCGTTTTGGTTCTTATTTTGTTGTACTATTTAGCTTGTAGCAGAATACGGCGCGGGCATACGGATTTTATTTGAAAATGTCAGAAATTAAAATACTATATCTAAGTTTGGAGATGAAATGGTTCAAGGAGATTTATGAGCGTAAGAAGTTCATTGAGTATCGTGAAATAAAACCATATTGGACAAAGAGATTTTTTGATAAGGAAGGAAATCTCAAGAAATTCGACATGATAATTTTTAGAAACGGATACGACAGAGGCAGACCAGTCATGAAAGTCGAATGGAAAGGTCTTGGAACTGGATATTTCAAAGGAAAAATCAGATACTCAATACATTTAGGCGATATATTGGAGGCAAAAAATTGCAATTTTTAAAGGCTTACTATGATCCAAATACAGATAAGATAATGAATTGTGAGGAAGGTTCGTTTATTTGGTATCATGAAAGAAGGCATCAGATACAACTAAAGAATAAGCTAATTTATAGAGTGTATCTTTGGAGTCCTATGGTTGCAGTTTTTTTTTGTCAATTCGCAATTTATCTTTGGATTACAACAGGAGAAACAAGTGTCTTTGTATTGCCAGGACTTTTTTTAATTCCGTTTTCTTTATTAGTTTTATTTATGGAGCTTGATGCGTGGAGATATGCAATAATAAAATATATGAAATATAATTAATCATCTCCACTGATTCTCTAAATACGTTCTATTTCCATTTGAATGAATACGTGAGAAAAAAGATTTTAAAAATTCTCGTTGCTTTATTGAATCTTTGAGATATGATGCAGAATAATTCATTCTGACTTTCGGTCTTCTAAATTTTAGAACCATTTTCTAACTATTCACACCTATATCTAGGTGTCCATTGAATTCAACATTCGCACACAATCTTTGTATTTTCGGAATAGATTCAATTTTTCTTTTTGGATATTTTTTCTTAATTTCATTTTTTGTCTGTTTGCAGTATATTTTTGGAGTTGAGTGTCCAAAGTCAAGTAAGGTTGCTAATTCTTCCATTTTTCTAGATATTAACCAGGAAACCCAACGCCTTTGAAATTTATGAGATCATTGCCTAAAAAGTGGGTTGGGAACAACAGAAAAGTAAATACCATATTATTCTTATTTGTTCCTTCCTTGAGCATAAAATCTGTATACCATTGTGATCTAGCAGGTTTTTCTATATGGAATTGTCCAAATTTATCCCAACACCACGGATTGCCTCTATTCGACGGATTATTATTCTCTTCGATACATCTATTATCCCAGTAGCTTTGACTATTTTTTTGGAAAATGTCTTCATCTACAACAAAGAAATCATAATACGAATCTGATCTAAGCTTTGTAAAATAAAATCCAATTGAGGCATATATCAAAATAAATATTATAACAGCAAACCCAATTCCTAAGATCTTTTTTTTCATAATTATCACCTAAATTAATTAACAGAACTCATCGAAATATTTTTCGACAAGGCTTTTTTGATTGGCTTGGAATACTAGATTTTTATCAGACCCACCACACCACAAATAAAACTCATTGGGTTCAACTACATTATGATAAACATTGCGTTTATTAAGATTGAATGATAGCTTTGCACCATAAGATAATATTTCATCTTCACAATTATCAGATTCAACTAATATGTCTAAACACGCACCATTAACACATCTTTCTCCGAATAAAAACAAACATCTTCCATCATCTAGACACTTGGACTGCGTAAAATTAGGATTATATGTCCATTTATCAACTGCTTCTAAATATCCATCTTGATTTAATGGTTCATCACAGGAAGAAATACCTATCATTTGAGAAATATTAGTATTTTTATCTAAAACGAATGTCGATAAAGCAACTATAATTAAACCAACTAGAACAACAATAACTCCAATAAAAATTTTTTTCATATTAATCAACCCCATTTTTCTAACTATTCACACCTATATCTAGGTGTCCATTGAATTCAACATTCGCACACAATCTTTGTATTGCTGGATCTGTTAAAGAATTGGAAACTTCAATTTCTCTTTCAAAGTATTCAACTTTTGCATTTGTTCCATGCATTTTTTTAATGTATTTTACTAGCATTTTGTTCAGATTTATCAGATTAGATCTAACAATTGTCTTTTTGTATTTTCTTCTCATTGTATGAATCACCTTTTTTTCAACCATAGTCCACCAGCCACCACAATTAATATTGTCAATAATATTGTAATCACTATTATCACTCTTTGCATGTCAAAGAATGGTTTTGTTTTGATGAAATCTGGATTTTCGCTTATTGAAAGTAGTCCAGTATCAATTTTAGAATCAGATTCAATTTTGAATAAATCTCTTAATGCTTCTATTGTCCTTATTATTATATTTGGTACATCATCATCAGCTAGAGTTGTCGTTGTAGTAGTCGACGTTGTGGTGGTTGTTGCTGGTGGGCTTCCTGATCCACCGCCAGAACCTCCGTTTTGTCCACTTCCAGATTGTCCAGAGAATCCATGATTTTGGTAGAATCTATATTCTTGATTCGGTGTAGTCATTGTATAATTTTGTATGGTATTGAAGTATGTTTCAGTTCCGTTGTCAACAACGGCATAATATCCGTATTGGTTGGCTATTGATAATAAGTTTCCAATTGTCATGTTTCCTGAGCCGTAGAATGTAACTCTCAATTCTTTTGATACTACATTATACGACCAGTCGAAATGCGTATTTATAGATGAAAAAGCGTCTACGTCGGGTTGTTCAGTAGAGTTGTATTCAATGCATGTTGTATTTTGACCGCTCTGAAATGGCAAGTTTACAAATCCTGTAACTGCTTCGCCTGGTAGTATTTTTGGCATTGGTGAGTCACCAGAAGAGTTGAAGCAATCAAACACTGTGAACGGTCTAGTCATTATTGTAGCGTTTGTAAGATTGATATTCTTTTCACTATCTCCGAGCCATCTGAATATTGCACCATTTGAAAGATTCAACATATGATATTTTTCAGAACTTTCATCTATTTGGAATTCAACACCAACATTTGGATAATCTATTCTGGTTCTGTATCTCATGATTCCGTTGTCTGTTATCGTATCTTTAAATGTTGCAACTGTTGTAATTGAACTATTGACATTGTTCCAGAAAAACACTTCTGCTTCTTTATTGCTGTCTGATATGTTGAGATTTTCAACCGTTATGTTTGTTGCGTTCGTTAATATATAGAATGGATATGAGGCAGAGTTTACAATTGTTATATTTATGTAATTGTTATTTTCTGAAACACAATTGGCGCAATATACCTCTAATGCTACTCCTTGCCCTGTTTCTGTTGGTAAATCTCTTAGGCTATTTGCAACATTTTCAATAAGAATATTTGTATAATTGTTGTAATCACCATTCAGCTGGTTTGGTGCGGTTGTGTTAATTATAGTAACATTGTTTACTACATTATACGACGCTCTTCCTAGATATCCATCAAAATTTAAACCTCTATCATATGTTGATGTGTTATCTCGGATATAGATATTTTGGAAAAGGTTATCGTTTGCAGAAAAGCTCGTACCTCTATTGTTTATGTATATTGTTGAGTGTCCCCAATTATAAAATTGTAAATCTATAAATCTGTTATTGCTACCTTCTGTGATTTGTAATCCATCATTCAATAATTCAACTGATACATCCGTATTGTTTGCGCCCCATTTTGACGCGAAAATCAATCTAGTTAAGTTGTTATAGTCTGGTGATATTGTTTGATCATCAAATCTCATTCCATCAGTGCAATTTTCTCCAATGTTACCATCTGTTAATGTGTTATTCTGTGAGCCATCAACTCTAATAGATTCTTGTGGGAGTTTAGGTGTAGCACATGCAAAACTAAAATTGCTTAATGTATTGTTATGAGCTGTTCTGAATGTTGCAACTTGATTTTGTAAACCACTAACATTAAAATTATTTAATTTCCAGCTATCAATATCTTGTATGAATAGCGAACCTTCAATCATTGTAAAGTTTTCAACAAATCCAGTGTTTCCGCCATCTAGTGTCATTGTTCTTATTGAGTTATTTTGAGCGTTAAATATGCAGTTTGCCATAAGAATATTGTTCCTTCCAGACATTGTGACTATTGCATTGTTCGCCATGTCTGATGCTCCGTAAGTGGTTCCATAATTGCAATCAATTCCAGTATTGTGGTTGCCAATAGGTATCCATCCACGTGTGTACCAGTCAACTTTGTACCAACTTTCAAAAGTTGTTGTAGTTGCAGTTTTTGGGAAGACTGAGCCAGAAGTAAAAGGATATAGTATCCATAATTCATCTAAGTCTACTTCATAATCTTGATTAGCAGAAGGACTAAACCACTCTAAGCCCATGTTTTGAGTAGTGTTTGTTTGAGTGAATGTTGATTTAACATCTTGTAATGTATAATTAGTCCAATAAGTTCCCATATATCCGTTTCTAAATAATGTATTATTCCTGTCAACAAAGTTATCTCCACCTTGCCAATTGTAAACTTGGTGTACTGAAACATTTATGAAATGCTCCTCAAAGGGTAAAAGATAAGTTGGTAAACTAAAATTCCATTTATAATATTCTGAACTATCATAATCATGTATAACGTCAAGTATACCTTGCAATTTTAAATCTTCCATGTTCTCTCCTGTGCATGTATTGTCTAGTATAGTCGCGTTGGATGATCGAAACCCAATTAATCTATTTGTATAATTATCTGTATTAACTTCTGTACTGTCACCTATCCAAGATTTAGTTAATATTAATCCAGCTATACATCCTCTAGGGTCCCAATAGTCTGAACCTTTCCATCCAGTTCTATCAGACAAGCTCATCATGTGAATAGAGTTGTTGTATATCCTCGTATCATTTGAAAGCATAAATTTGATACCTTGTGTTCCCATATCTGTTAAGTTGTTCCATTCAATCAAATTTCCGTTAGAATTAAATTCTAAAATAATACCTGTATCATAATCGTCGTTACCATCTGCTGTAACTGTCTTTTCAATTGTGTTATAACAGATTGTATTACCTGAAGAGTTCCATAATCTAACTCCTTTATCTGTAACATTAATGATGTTGTTACATATTCTGTTACCATCTGAGAACTTCTCTAAATATATACTTTGGGACGTGGTTGTGTTGTAAAGCGTGTTATTTTCTATTGTATTGTTCTGTGAATAAAGTGTAAGGAGTATTCTTGTATTATTGAGAATATTATCAGTAATTAAAGAGCTAGAAACATTCGATAAGCTTAAAAGTGAAGCTGTTGAGCTAGTTTTTGTAAAATTGTTTCCTGTAATATTCATATTGAATGCAGAAGAAACCTTGTATTTCATACCGCCACTTATAATGTTATATGAAAACTCAGAATCGCCAGTTAATCCAAACTGATCGTTGAGAAAATCTGTTGAAGATGCTGAAAACGTATTTCGTAAAACAGATATATTGTAATTGAAGGCTGTATCCATATATATATTTCCACTGCTTCCTCTTTCTGTGAAGTTGTTGTCTGTAATATTACCCCATTTTGCGGCGTTCATAAAAATGCCAATACTATCATATGCTCCAAAGTTCACATTTTTTATTTCGAAATTGTTTGGATTCCATAATTTTATCAAAATTGAATAATTTTGGATTGTTCCACCTGAAATTTCAAATCCATCATAGTTATTATTGAAGAATCCGTCGTTTGATCCATCTCCATCTAGGGTTGCATTATTCATATATATTTTAACGTCGTTATCGCCTATATCGTGACCGTTTGGATGATTGTATTCATTGAGGCATAATTTTCTAGATAGGGAAAGAGCTTCACCATCTTCAATCGGAGCATAGCTTGAGTTTGTATCATCACAATCTATAGTTGTCAAGGTTGCACATGATCCATTAATTATAGATTCGTTAAAGCCGTCGCCATCGTTATCTATACATGGAACTGGTGTATCTGTAACTGTAATTTCATTAGATTCAATTCCTGAAATTGTAGCACCTAGTACGTCTAGGGTTTCACCTGATGCAACATCAATATACATTGTAATATTTTGAAATGATCCTAATGTCAAATTTGAACAACTCAAATAAAATTTAATGGCTCCTATATCGTTATTTGAATCTAATGACCTGAAAAACTGCTTATAGCATGAGCCATCATTCCCAGTATTGTTGATATAAATTAATGGAGAATCAGAATTGTCTTGTTTTGCTGATGTGGATTGAATATATACCGATCCTGTAACTTCTAGGTGTGTACTATTCAATAATTCGTGGTTTGAGTAAGATATAATTTTGTTTGAACTTCCACTAATAGAAACTGACGTGTTAGTCGAATTTCCGAAAGATGCAACTATATTTCCTGAATCGTCGGTAGTTGGCAGTGCGAAAAATGTAACTGATGAATTAATTGTATCAGTATCTGACGATTTGCAAAACAATTTCCACGTTTCATTTCCTGTTGTATTGCTGTTAGACTTGTATGTAATCCCAGTACTTCCGGAGTCGGTTGTTGATGACAAGAATCTATAATACTCTGGAGTTTTTTCAGAAGTAATTGAGTTTACAAGATAACATGAAGGAGAGTTTGAAGATGTGCCAGAATTTATTGAAATTTTATCAGTTAAATCAAAATATGTCGAAGTATTGGCAAACTTTTCAACTGTAAAATTTAATACGTTAACATATAACTGTGAGTTATATAATGCTTCATCTGAATTTAAGACAATTGATATGTTGTCAGAACCTGAGTTACTTTGTTCTAAAATGTGAAGCTTGAAATTTGATAAATTTACAGATCCAAGACCGTCCTCACGAACTTGAATTGTTATGTTGTGTTGAGATGTTGATGCATTAAATTCGAATATTGGTATTGAAAAAACTCCTCTATCATCTATGCCTGATATCGTACGTATTTTTTTATCTACGTATGTAACGCCGTCTACTGATATATTCATGTATAAATCTGTTGAAGGATTGCCAGATGCTTTTAATGTCTGTGCAGATCCCATAAAATATATTTTGTTACTGCCAGTATGATTGAACGAACTGTTAAGAAACAATATATAAGTTTCAGAATCAAATACGAAATCTTGCGATTGAATATCGAAATGATCTACTGATATATTGTCAGAGTATACAAGAATTGCAAGTAAAATAAACACAATTAATATTATTTTTTCATTCATGAGAACACACCTCTTATGGTCAATTCGGCTGTATCTAGGAATATTAGCAAAGCAAATGTTAGAATAAAAACAACTAGACCTTTTCCGAACCCACCAATCATATTTTGTGCAGATGTTTCGGAGTTGTCAAGTGCGCTTTTTACAAATACCCAGAAGCCTAATATAAAAAAAAGAAAAGTAAATAATACTATGAATGGATGTTCGATAAATATTCTTCCACTTGATACGAAGAAATTTTGAACTACGTCTTTTGATGGGACAGCGTCTTTTGGAATAATTTGAGTTACGTTTATCATTTTTTTAAACTATTTTTCATGGTTGCAAATACACTGACTAACGTGAAAAGTCCAAGAAATATTAACGGAAGCATAACACCCTCAAATCCGTTGTTGTACTGTTCTCTTATGATTAGAGCTTCGTCTTTTGTGAATCCAACTTTTGAAGCAGATCCGAGATACAATCCATAAATTATCCAAGTGGCAATGTAGTATAATATGAATAGAGCAACAATAAGGAGGAGAATTTTTTTGAAAATATGAAGTTCAGTTAATCTCAATAATTTTCCAACAATGAAAAGTCCAGTTATCATTATTAGTCCAATCGACCAAGATGGGACAGGATATTCGTTGATTCCAAAAAATTTCTTTTCTGTAAATGGTAATTTAAACGATACAGTAGGTGTTAGGTCGTCTAGCATTTTCACATTAACAGAAGTGTATAGAGGATTTGAGAATGTCATGTTAAGAATCCTTTCTTTCATCTCGTTTGAAACATTGTCGTCGATAGCTAGTTTGTATGCTCCAAATCCAAAGAACGCAAAAAATATTGCAAGATAAACGATATTTGAAACAACCATCAATATTTTTGGATGAAAACTGGTTATAAGTGGTGTGTTCTAGAACGCACAGCTTATAAGCATTTGTCAAGATTAACCATTTTAATGAAATTTAGAAATAATTTCGGGGTGATGTTCTAATGAGAAATAAAAAAGCTAATGCACCAGCATTTTTTTTAATTGTAGCGGCAGTGATTGTAGCTCTAATTGTTGGAGTTCCAGCATCAATGTATGTTATAGATAAGGTCAAAGAATTCAGAGCAGATGCAGACGGTCAAGCACTGTCAATAGCAAGCGCAGATCAGGTCGCACTAGCAGACATCGATACATCAAAGTGTCCAACTGATGGAATCACAACAGTAAATGTTCAAATTTATGACGATTTTGGTTCTACACCAACAACACCGCTTGCAGATTCTATAGTGTATGCAGAAAATATTGATACTGGGATTATTGAAGTTAACACAACAACCGTATCAACTGGATATGCGACAATGAATGTCGCATGTGGAGCAAGGTACAAACTTCATTCAATAACTAAAGCCGGAGCAACTGGTTCAGCAACAATCTCTATAGTAACCGATGAAGATAAAGAGTTTGTTGATCTTCACACGAATAAGCTTTCCATGATGGAAATTCGAATGAAGGATTTAGTTGGCGATGATTGGGAATTTGCATTCGCAAACGGTACAACCTCAGGATTGAATTATAGTACAATCACAGATGTAAACTCAACAAATTTCTATGACGATACCGCCGCGACAGCATTCGCAATCGGTTCAGGTGGAAGTTTAGACCTTCTTATCAATTTGAGAGCTAAGTCAAATGACGAGTATGCAAATGATAAGGGTATTGATGGAGACATGGATACTAAAGTTTCTCTAGGATTAAAGCACTACATGTGTGTAGATCTTGGTGGAGCTACAAACGGTCAAGAGTGGGACTCTGACAAGATGAAGGTAACCGTTGATGCCGTTAAGAAAACAGATGTTAAGAACGAAATTGATGATGACAGTTTAGATCACATTTTCTTACAAACATCAGAAAAATGTTATGACATCGGGGACATTGATGACGTAAATACACCTATCGGATTATATATCGAAGCTAAAACCAGCAACGATCCAGATAATACCGATGATGACGTAACAATTTACTTCTTACAGGAAGGAACCTATAAGTCAAGTGATGTTGCACACACCATCAAAACAGGTATCTTTACGGATGCATCAACTCAGGGAACTGTATCATACACGACACAAATCCCAAAGGTTGTATTGAAGATTTCTTAAATCTTCTCTAATTTTTTTTAATTTTTTTTAAAATGGCTCCTGTTGATAAGTTCAATATCTTTTGGCGAGGGGTTGTAGGGTTAATTTTTATCGCACTTGCTAGTTTCAATTTTTTGAATCAAGGAAGATCATCAAGTTTCGGATTCAATCCAACCGCGTTAACATTTTTTGGTTATGGTGCGTTGATTGGTATCGTGCTCGTTGGCTATTTCATCACAATGGAGCGAGTAAGAAGAGTAGCACTGAAAGGTGGAGCAGAGGTATTTACCGTTGGACACATTTCAGAAAGCATGAAAGGATTAATCTTTTCAGGTTCAATAAAATCAAAATTGATAGTACATTCATTATGGTTGTTCGTTGTTTTGTTGGTGGTAACAACGACAGGGCTTAACATTTGGGGACAGCCAGATATATTAACAGACGAAGCAGAGTTCAAGATATCAGGATCAGGAGAATTCGCAGTTGACCGTTTAGGAGCTGGTGGCACTATTCTGTATGTTGGGATAATGCCAGGATTCACAGAGGATATAGTTACATTCGGTTTAAGTGCCGTGTTCGTCACGACAATATTATTATTAATTAAGATTTTCGATTTGATATTTAAAATCGGTATAAAAGTATTATCTCGATTGGTTCTAACAATCGCGATAATCATAGCGTGTCCGTTGGCATCATCGGGTATCGGATTCGTTCCAGGATTCGCATCGGCTCACGAGAATGTAGGCGGTCAAAACTTATTGTTTTTGGCAACAGCATTCGTATTTCAAACAGCAAACTTATACGTTATGTGGTTTACTGGCACATTTTTGCCAATAGCTCACATCGTACACAACTCGGTGCTTGCACTCGGGTTCACAATTGAAGATATAAATTCGGGGTGATTATAATGGTTGATACAGGAAAAAAAACATTATTTTTTAGTTTAGGAACACTGACAGTGCTTTTTATATTCCATTTCATATATTTTGGTGTGGTTGGAATAGATATTATGAAGGGGCTTGTAGCTGGATTAATTTCGGCTGTTGGACTTGCAATAATGTCAGGGGTTGTCGTATTAGTACTAAATCTAGTTTCAAAAGCTAGAGAAAGGCTTGGGACTGGATATATGTTCGTTTTTAGTGTTTTGATTTTATCAAACTTGCTAGGAAAGATATATGTTGCAACGATAGCACCAATGTTGATTCAATTCGGCATTTAATTTTTTATTTTTTTTACAATGAAAATAAAAATTGCAAAGTTTGTCGTGCTTGGCTTGGTTTTAATTGCAGGCTTCGCAAACATATTTAGTAAATTAGCATCAATGATATTCATATCAAAGAATGGATTTAATATCGATTCTTTTAGTCCGTTATATATAATTACTGTGTTCGTCGGTTCAATCGCTTTGGTTATACTGACAATAGTTGATTTGAAAAGTATGGGAAAAAAATGGAAAAGTCCAGCGTTTTTGACATTGATCGGTTTTGCCATAGCTGGAATTTTATATTCAAGTTTCTTGGGTCTAATTTTAATTCTAAAGGGGGCTGGTTTAATTGGTTAATATAAAGGTTATTGGTGTTTTGGTGACACTTTTAGCATTATGGGATTTGTCAGTCAACAACTTAGTTTCTATACCAAACGCTATTAATACGATAGACTTAACCGCAAACTCATCTGAAGCTTTGGCACAACTTGGTGTCGGTCTTTCTGCAATTATCTTCGGGGGTGGAGAAAATTAAAAAAGGTATAATACTAGTAATAATCATGATTTTAACTTTGGGTTTATTAGCCACTGTTTATTTTGTATTCATTAAGGATAAAATAAATCTGGGTAGTGGCGCAGAGGAGTTTCAGTGTAGAGTTGAGCTTGATGCAGATTTTCTAACAGACACTGACATACAGTTTGCAAGTTGTGAGTTTGTGGGTTCATGTGGATTTGGTGGCTTGTTTTCTGTCTTCTTTGATCCATTCGAATTAACGATAGATAAGGGGATCGTTCAATTCAAGGATGATTCAGGAAGAACATACGCAACAGCAAATTACGAAGCAAGCAAGTTGCCAGGTAGGACGACTGGTGTAATTTTGAACGGATGTACTGATGTATCTCAAGGAGTAATCAAGGTATTTTCGCTAGAGGAAAGCGGTTCAAGCACGGAACAAGACAGCCAAGCTGTTACAATATCGGGCTAAGGAGTTGATTAATATGAAAAAAACAATTATTATCGTTGGAATTTTTATTTTATTAACAGCTTTAATAGTCTTGGCGGTCTCATTAAACTATAGGGATATTATAGGCTATATTAATTCAAAAGGAGATGCTAAATCACCAAGTGCATGTGCGTTGTCTGGTGGGGAACTGCTACAAGAGTGCAAAGATGACGTATGTTCAGATGCAGTATGTAAATGTCCCATAGAGACGTATGAAGACCTAAGTTCTGAAACTTGCAAAAAAATAACAAAAGAGCTAATATCTAAATGTGGGTCTTTAAGCACTGATGAGACATTTTGTAGCAACTCAGAAACATACGATGATTTTTTCAAAGAAGGAATATGTGAGTGCAATTTTTCAAAATTTGGTTTTTTTGGCAAAATTCAATACGACAATTTGGAGGAATGCGATTGTTCGTGCAGTGTAGAGGAATGTGGTTGTATATGTATTTAATATCGGGTTAAGGAGTTGATTAATATGAAAAAAACAATTATACTTTTGATGGCAATTATATTGTCAATTGGAGTTCTTGGAATAGTCGAGATAGATGCAGAAGGTTCGGACAACATTGGAAATCCGTATCCTTATGATGAGGATAGGTCGTTTAATCTATTCACTGTTGTAGGTGGTTCTACTTGTTCATCATTCGCAGATTACTCCAATAGCAGATCATTTGGCGAAGGTGACGGCTACTGTTGGAACAATTGGGCTGGAGGTTCTCCTGGACAAAAAGGCGTTGAGCATGATGGCGTTGTTATGATCATGTGGAAATCAAATTCTGCTGGTTTACAATATAAAGTAGGAGAAAGGGAATTGCAAGCTGGTGAACGTGGATGTATTTACGCTCAAGAAACAGGATTTCATTATTATCAAGCTTATTATTGTGATGAGAAACAGACAAGATGCGAAGAGGTTCGACCTTACGAGACCGTTGGATGCGATTTGGACGCATGCGGGGAAGGTAAGGTTCTAAGACAAAGGATACTAAAAGAAGTTGTTTCTGGTGGATGTTCTAACTGGATAGATAAAGCTTGTATTGATGATTCATTGTCTGGTTTTGATTGTAGTGATCAAAAACCTTTAATTATCGAAACTCCATCAAGTGGTGACGATTCAACTGTTGATGATGAGGATGACGGTGGAATATTCGGCAATATTTTTGGTGGTCTTTTCGGTGGAAGTTCAAAAGATACAAATCTTAGAGGTCAATGGCAAAATGTTGCAATTCCATCAACTGGAAAACCGGGCGAACAAGTTGTAATCAGGGCAAGGTTTGTTGCTTTAGAGTCTGGAAGATATTATCTTGAAGCTGGCTCAAACGAATTATCATTTTCATTGATTGCTGACGAATCAAAGTGCGACGGTTCTAAAAATTGGGCTGGCGAGTTCGTTGATCTTGCAAAGGATGAGCATAGAGATGTAGAATTAAGACCTACTGCTCACAATCAAGAGGGAACATATCAATTCATTTTGGGTGCATATTCAAACTGCCTATCTAAAGGCGGTATTGAATTGAACGCAATAACTGAGGCTGTAAGTATTTCTGAGGTTGTTGGGGAAAAGAAATTCACTATTAACAAAGAAGCAGTATTCAAAATAGTCGGTTTAGTACTTGCGATAATCTTTATCATTGCGATTATCGTATTCATAGCGAAATTGTTTAAAAAATGAAAAATGTGCAAGAACATAAGTCGTGGAATTAGCATCGTAGTTTTATTAATGCTAATTAGCGGTTGTCAAGAATTGACAATATTCGACGATGTTGATAAGCAAAAGTTTTTTGATCAGGCTGTTGGAGGATATGATTCAAAAGTTGACCCCGATTCATTTTTAGTTGTGAATAAAGATAAAGTATTTTCAGGAAATGCCAAGCTTGGAGAGTACGAAATAAAGATTAATAAGCTGAACAGTTTGAGAGATCAGTTCTATATTTGTGACAAGAATGGAGGCAAATCTAGAGCTTTAACGATAGATACAACTTGCGAAGATGTTCAGGTTTACAAGGATGGTGGATACGCTTCTAGCAGTTTCGAGGGAGATTGCGAGATTGTAAAGAAAAGGATACCATTGCAAACCCAAGAGGTGGGAAGGCAAACAAGCTGTTTTACACCGACAAACTTTCCTCATGGAAACTGTCAAGGTCAACTCGGTAGTAAATGGGTAAGGATTGGTTGTATTAGCGCAAATCGTGAGCTTTGCGGTGTTGTGGGTGACGATTTCAAAGGTGGAGAGATTCCAGATCCAGACTGTGAATTTTTTGATGAAACTGTTTATGATTGTGTTGGTGAATATGAAATATTTAAAGATGGGAAACTGATCAGGAAAATCAACGCAACAGACCAGAAAAACATACAATTAGAAGATAACGGATTCTTTTTAACATTTAACCAAAATTCTGAGTATTGGCGAAGCGGTGATTTTTCTCCAATAAATTGGAGGTGTCTAAGGCTAAGAAGCTCTTATTATTATGAAGTTCCAAAAGATTCAATAAAAATCGAAGTATTACCAGTTGATGACTTACTGTTCGAAGGTCAGACCTACGTATCAAAGATTAAAGTTACAAATAATTGGCGAAAAATCAAAGGAGATTTATCAGTATTATATCAGGTTCCAACGGTTATTGGCACAAAAGATTTCGTTGATTCAAGAATTGTAGAAATAGAGAAAGGTATCAATACATACGAGTATGAAATACCAATATCAAAAGCAACAGATAAAATCATAATCAGTCCAGAGATACTAATTTTAGATGATGTTTCTAACTTTGCTGGTGTTAATGCCAATTGTGACGGTGAAGTTCAGAACGTTAAGAATTGTGATCAAGTCAACCTTGATGTTTTGAGTGGTGGATCTTTTGAAGTTCAAGTTATTCCAAGACCTTTATATCTAGACTATGATGGATTTGAATGTACCACGCTTGATGGATATTTGCCGAGTCCTTCTAGGGAATACTGTTTAAGAAACGACATTTCTGATATTACGTGTACACAGACTGGATGTCCAGATTCAGAAGATTACATATGTACTAGTTCAGGTTTTTGTTCCCAGATAATATCTGGCGGTCAATGTGAGTCTGATGAAGATTGTTCTGGTGTCGGTGGAGTTTGTCAAAATGATGATTCGGGATCAAAAAGAGTTTGTGTAAAAAAAGAAATAAAAGAAATAGTTACAATAATTACAGAAGAGAAGCAGATAAGTTGCTCAAATTTCAACCCATGCGATGAATCCAGAGGTTACACTTGCGTTGATTCAGTCGGTGGAAATTTCAAATGCGAACTTGATGAATGTCGAATAGTTTGCAAAATGAAAAAGTTATTTGAAAGAATACTATCGTTTTTTAGGTGAAAAATTGAAACATAAACATTTAATCTTATTATTAATGATACCAATTATATTTGCTCTTGATAGCGTCACAACTTTTACAAACGACCTTTCTGCTGAAAACTTGTCTTTTGGTGGTGGAGACAGTATCGTTAGAAATATAAAAATACACGTTGATGCTCAAATTGAAGTAGGAAGTTTTGACATTGAAGAATTGGCAAATTATACAATATTTAATTATACAGAGCCATATAATTCTAGTGGAGATATATCTGTAAATTGCCCCATAGACATATCTAGCATTTGTAACGACACTCAAGAGGTTAACAATTGGATTATAAATGCATATAGGTCGCATGGGACAAATTCTCTAGGTGGTGGAACGGCAACCGTGAACGACACAAGAGAGATTGAGTTAAATGCCAAAGGTGGATGTTTTGACATAGGTGAAAGTAGTTTGCAATCTTATCCTAGTGAGCTGTGGGGCATTAACTTGACAAAAAATACCAGACTAATAGCAACCAACATTATTTCGGTGGTGGCAGAAGTTTCGCCAGAGTCGAGACAATATAATTATTTTCAAATTGATTTTATAAATTCTTCAGATAATATATTTTACACTGGAAGAGTGTTCCCTAGTTTTTTTAGTAATTGTACTTTTCAAGGTTGTGGATTAGAGTCGGCGATACATAATAATATTGTCAAAAACGGAACTAGTGCATACTGGGAAGGGACTATAAATAGAACATTATTATCGCTATTAAACGAATCAGAAATATCTAACTCTTCTGTTTTAGGTAATACGAGTGCAATACGCCTAGTTGTCAGAGCCTTTACTTCTGTGGAAAAATTTAAACCATGTTCGCATAATAGTGCTGATTTATCTTTTGACAATATTTACATTGAGCACAACAACCAAACTGTTAATCAGTCTTTAGAGGTTGGATATGAGGATGCTGGAAGGGAATGGGTCAACTCTAAAACTTTGAGAGAAAAAACATCTGTAAATATAAGCGATGAGTTGCAAACTATACTAGATAACGATTGCACATGCGGAGAGCCTGGTGATTTTGACTGTGTTTTAAGTGGAAATGATAAGAATTGCACTATATCGCTAACATTATATTCTGGCACTATGGGGACTTTGGAGATTACAAACATTAATGTTACCTATGAAATACCGCCTTTGTTAAAAAACGTAACTACTTCCCCTATACCGGTTCTGTATGGGTCAAACTTCTCCATGATATTAAACTATTCATATGGTAATATAAGAAACATATCTGAGGTAAATGCAACCCTAACAGATCCCAATAGTGGAGTTGTAGCAAAAACCGCGACACAAGACGAAGAATTATGGACAACTGGAAAATATATTATAAACGTATCTGGTAGTTATGCTTACAGTTATAACACAACAGACACCAGTAACAATAAAACGTCAGGAAACTATAGTTTTACAATAAACGACACAAGGAGTGCATCGCCAGGTCTTTACATGCAGTCAGTAGTTGCTGGATCAAACTTTACAATCGAAATAGATATAGATACAAATAACGACAATTTAACATGGGAAGCAATCATGGGAAATAGTCCAGGATCAAACTTTACTATTAATAGCGGAACTGTCAATTATACATTTTTTAACAATGTGTCAATTAATATTAGTATGCATATAAACGCAACAAACACTGATGGAGTATATAATGGATCGATAAACTTGACTAGGCAGATCGATGGAACACTTGTCGAAATAAATATGTCAATTACTAGCGTTGCAGAGACAGGAAACATAGTTGTAAACGACCCATCTAGTATAGGAATTTCGATGAACACTGGAACGAGTTCTACTAGAAAGATACTCTTGAACAATACTGGAAACTACAATCTGAGTAATATATCATGTACTCTTGATGGAACATATTCTGGATTTACATTTTTTTCACTCTCTAATATATCTGTTATCGAGCCTAATTCTTCAGCAAACACAACTCTTGCTTTATCGAGCGTCCCTGCTGGTACTTTTACAGACAAGTTGCAATGTACTGCGATAGCTAACAGTCTTGGAACAACAGACACTTTACAAGAGTCAAACAGACCTAGAATAACTTTACAGGTCACAACTCCTGGTAAGGCTGGTAGTGGTGGCGGTGGCGGTGGATCAACGACTATAATACAAAGCGATTGTAAGATTCAATTGTTCAATCCATCTGAGGATAGCCCTATTGTTATCGTTGGAGGATTAAACGAGTTCTCTTTATCATCTTCGTTTAATACTAAAAACATTGGTGAAGGATCAGGCGAATTCTTTTATTCTGTTACAGAGAATGATTTTTTGACAGAGAATTGCGAACTAAAAATATTGAGTTCAGAGATTAAGCCTAATCTTGCAATAGAAAACCAGATAAGCTGTTTGATAAGCGAAAGTCCACAAACTGGAAAGATACTAGTTGAGGCTTGCGGTGAGTCTAGATTTTATGACATTCAAACCAGGCAAAACCTATTGTTAGCATTCCTTAAGCCTTTATTTCTTGGGGAAAATGTTGTATTGTTCGGTCAATCTGTAAATCCATTGTTCATTTTGCTTGGGTTCATTGGTTTCGTATTTGTTATATTCATAATTATAAAATTAATATTTGGTAAATAGAAATGGCGAAGTTCAAAAAGGGTAATCAGGTTGCAAAAAAAAGCGAAAGGAAATGTGCAAATTATCCATTCTGTAAAAAAAGAATTGAAACAATCAAGTATCCTAACAAGAAATATTGCTGTCCAACTTGCAAAAAATACGCAAAAATATACAGAAAAAACAACAAATTGAAGATATATACATAAATCACAAAAAATGCACCAAAAAAAGGGGAAAAAACGGTAAAAATCAAAATCTAAAACATAAACATTGGTGCAAATGTCACGATTATTATTAATTTCTAAAAATGAACGTAAAACAAAAGGAAAAGTTTATATAGGAATTATAACATGAATAATAATATGAATAAAACTAAGAAAACGAGAGGTCTTCGAAATGATAATAAGATTTAATGCAAAAAAGTTCAAGGTAGGAAGTTCAGAAGCGGTAATCATACCAATCGGAATTGCACAGAACTTGGATAAAGAAAAGGAATACCAATTCACAGTTGATGAAGCAAAAAAGGAGGCTGAATAAGATGGTATATGATAATGTCGAACTGGTTCGAGAAACGTGTTGCAAATGCAATGTTCAATTTTGGATTACAGGAGAACATCAAAACAGATTAGTTGCAACAAAAGAAAAGTTCCATTGCCCAAAGGGTCACGGTCAATCGTATGGTGGAAAATCTGACAGACAGAAATTGAATGAAGCCAACAGTTCATTGTTTAATTTAAGAAATGCAAATCACAAAAAGCAAACTGAGATTTCAAATTTAAAAGAAGAATTGAAGAAAAAAGAATCTGAAATGAAAGAATGTTTGAAAAAAAAATCCAAGAAAAAAAGTTCTAAGAAGAAGTCACTCACCATTGTAAAGTTGACAAAACAACAATTCGAGATTATGGATATAGTAAGAAAGAGAGAATTCGCAACAAGAAACTTTCTTTCTACAATGTTGAAAAAATCAAAATCAACAATTGATACCCATTTAAGAAATTTGGAAAAAAAGAAAATTATCACTTACGAGAAAGGAGTTGCAAAGAAGGTGAAGAAATGATGAGGAAAGTTGTATTTTTAATCTTTATATTGTCAGGCTTGATCGGATGTTCATGCGGAAATGATTATCAGGAAAAAATAGAATATTGCGTAGCTGGATGTATAGCTGGAACACATCATAATGACTCTGGATTTTACGAGGTAGATTTAGGAAATAACGAATCAGTATCAAAATTAATTTTGTGCGATAAGTTCTGTGAAGATCTCGAAGGGATGTGGAAATAATGTGTTTCCCGAATTGTTTGAATCAAGAATTTGATTTCAAAAAACCGAAGAGCGAAATTACAGAAATGGACAGGATCATGTTTCAAGAAAAGTACGAACTGCCAGGATGTAGATAAAATGCCTCCTAAGGTAATTCACATGATAGGTGGATTCGGGATTTATTTTTGCAGAGTCTCTGTAATTAAGCCGAAGAAATGGAGAATGACAACTGACTGGAAAAAAGTCACTTGCAAAAATTGTCTGAGATGGAGAAGTGATCCACAATGAAAAAAGATAGAAGCAACAGCTTGAATCAAATGTCAGAAACGATTAAAAATCAAGGAAAAAAAATTGAAGCATTACGAATAATAGCACTTGATTTGGAAGTCAGATTAAAGCAAGTAGAGAGTAAGTAACAATCATAAATTGACACCCTTTTCATTTGGGGTGTCCCCTGTAAGTTGGCTTGCTCGAAGGTTAGAATCCTCTTTCCTTCGGCAGGCTTTTTTTATAAAACAAAAACGAGGCGAAAACAATGTTACCAGGAAACGACGAAGATATGGACATAATGAAAGCGAGTAAAATAATCAGAGATCACAACGATAAACCAACATATGACGAAATTTTGTACCAGTCAAATATTGAAATGTTATAATCAAACATTAGTACTCGGATTAAACCTCAAGGCATTCCACTCCACTGAGGTTTAATCTTTTTATTTTCAGAAACCAGGCAAGCCACAGCGCACACTTTTGCCAAAATTTGTCCTCTAGGGCTTGCCTTTCATGATGGCAAAATTTGATTGTCCTGTAAAGGGATGTAAAAAGAAAGTGAGTAAAGATTGGGATAATAGCTTATCGGTTTGTGGAATTAAGGTCTGCTCAGATCATGTTAACGATCCACAAATTTACAGTAAGCTAAAAATACCATATCCGAAGAGGGGATTAAATGACAGAAAAAAATTCAAAAAGTGGTAAGGCGTTTGTTATATTTATTTTTGTAATTGCTTGTATTACAATATCTTTTCTGTTATACAACTATAATCCAGACGAATCGAGCGAACAAACATTTCACGAAGATTCTTTACTCGTTAAGGGGGGTTTTGAGTCGGCATCGATTGATATGGAGAAATACGATGTGCCATACATTTCGCTTCAAGTCAAGTCAATTGATACCGACTCTTTTTCTTTTAACTCTGCAACATCAAAAAAAATTATTTCTTTTACGTGGCAAGTTGCAAACGAATCATTTGAAAGGCTTGCTGACATCGGGACTTTTATACCAATATCTTACACGGAGAGAGGATGCGGAGACTGGATTTGTTTTTCAGAATTTTCACCATACGATTTCCAAATCCGCGTTAAGACTATCGATTTTTACCGTCAATACAACGAAACAAATTATTATATTGAGGTGTTGAATTGAAATTTAATTCTTTGAAAGATTGCTTATGGAAAAGTTTGAGAATAAATATTTATGTCCATTTCTTGATACTGATAATAATATCTACTGTTGCTGGTGCCATGAGTTTAGGATTCGCAACAGTAAAAGTTGTTTACTATTCTTTTGTACCTTTATGGGTTCTATTGTCAATTATATACTATAAGTCATCAGGGGGCATGTTCAAAGAAAATGAGTGAACTAGATTGTAAAAAGAACTTTGATAAAGAATATTGTCACAGCTTTTCAGAAAATAGTGGCTGTATAAAAATAGGATCATGTGCTAAATATAATGATGAGGTTGCCCCAAGATTACAGCAAACAAAATTGTAATGGACGAAGTATACAGAAAAATATTCCATACTTTGCATATGGCATTCTCTAAGGAGCCAGTCAGATACTCGTTCAACAATCATCGACATTGTGTTTTCAAAGTCGATGATTTTGTGTTTTATTGTAAATTCAGTAAAGATAGATTTCAAAAATTTACGAAAGCTTTCCCGAAATTTGCATTAAGTCACCCCGAATATTCTGAATGTGTGGGCGATTCAATAAATATCGAAGCTATGAATTATATTAATACATGCAAGTCAAAAATATTTTTAATATTTGCATATTCGGAAGATGAAATTTACATATTGAATCCATTGAGGGTTTTTAAGTTCTGTGAAGCAAATAATTTGTATAGAAAACAATTAGTTTTTAACAAATACATAAACAGATCAAAAAAAGATAAGCAAAAAGAGCAAACGGTTAGTATTCCATTCCATCCAGATTTCTTTAGAGATTTTAAAACAATAGTCAAAAATCTTGGGGGCATAAATTAGGATGTGCGACTATTCAGTTCCAGGTGAAATATACAATAAGCGTCCAGATTATTGTGAGAAGATAAGCCCAGATAAAAACGGATTCATAATTTGCGATACGCCCAAATTGCATCATGATGTCGTGAGTTGTTTTTTTGTTGTTACTTTGCCAGGATATAACGGACAGGAAGAAAAGAAAGTTTTTGTTTGCGGTCAAAAGGAGGCTATCAATCTATTTCCTAATAAAAAAATAATATCAATAAATGATTTAACAGTGGCTCTTGCAAATGTTGGAATGCAAGGTTTAGAGAAAATGTGTAGGTGAAATGATTTGAAAAGTAAGAAAAACAAGAAAAAATTATTGATTGTAAAAAAGTGTATGGATGAAGGTTCTAAGCAATTACTTGTATTGTCAATGTTGGGATTGGTATTGGCATTTTTATCATTGCTTATTGGGGTTTTGATGTCAGTTCAAGCTTCTCTATTAAATATGAATTCTGCTCCTGTGGTGTTTTCAATTATTTTAGAATTCCTGATGTTTATATTGATGGTGTCTGGAATATCGACAGCTCTAGGAAACAAGGACAATGAGAAAATTGTAACAAATGAAGATTTCAAAATATTAACAAAAAGGGTGAAATGAAAAATGTATGAAGACGGAAACGAAGTGCAGGACGAGCAAAACTATGACGATATTGATGGCGACTATAATCTTGGTAGTTACATAAACCGAGAAGTCGACGAAACAGACGAGGATTATTCCCAATGATGAAACACACCTGGCAAAAAGCTCTAGCTATGGCTATATTCTTCGTGTCATTCGAATCTTTATTTTGGTTTCTCGGAGATTACTTTTTGACAGAAACAAAGTGGATGATATTGGATGTTGATAGGATTGATCGGATCATGAAAATAAATCCATACATGTATCTTGCATCTGCGGTTTCACTATTCGTTGGAGCGTATTGCTTTTTCAGATTCGCAAAAGTAATTTTGGAAGAATTCAAACAAGTGGCATTGACCATCATTGAGACATTGACATTTAGAATAAAAGTCACAGTAAGTCATATTCTAAGAAAACAGCACGAATTGACTAGATTAATGATAAGAGAAGAGCTATCAAAAAATGGAATTAACCAAAAAAGAAATTAAAGGAATTAGAGAAACAGTTTGCAAAAATTGTCAGTCTAGTTGTTCTAGACATGACCATCAAGTAAAGATATGTGGGGCTTCACGCTCGGAGTATCCGCAATGAATAAATTCGCTATAATATTTGTATTTACAATTTGTTTAGGTAGTTCTTTATGTTCGGCTGGAAAAGTTATCTATAATTTCAGTTATTCTGGAATGTCAATGTACCCAGCAATGTCAAAAGGGATGTATAAAGTTGTAACTGCTGAGAAAAGCGATGTTTCAATCGGAGATGTAATTTGTTTTAATTATGATAAAAGGAACTACAAAACTTCATGCACTAGATACAAATGCCACAGAATCATTGATTATACTGATGATCATGTATGCACAAAAGGAGATAATAATCCAAGATATGATCAATGCGTTGAATGGAAATATGTTGCATTAAAGGTGCTTATATGAACAAGTCAAAACGGTTTTGCAAATATTATCACATAAAATATAGATTAAAATTATTGCAACTAATTTGGTGGAAACCTGTATGTTTGAAGGAAGTTCCATTAAGATTGACGTTTCAAGTTTTTTTGTTAAGAGAATGTCCATATTGTGAAATTTGCACAATAAAAAGTACCGAACAAAACACGAACAATTTTGACGAAAGTTCGCTATCTGGTTCGGTATAAAGTTCGCTACCGAACAGCCAAAAATATCGACTACAAAATGAGTATCGCACGAAAAAAAAACAAATACCGAACAAAAACTAGCGAACATAGAGACCGTCCCCCCTCTGTTTCCACTCCAACCAAAAAACAAATGGAGGTGTTGACTTTACTTTTAGATGGAAACAATCATACAAGGATATCCATCCTCCTGAATAAAGCCAAAAGTACGGTCACTGGACATTTGAGACTTTTACGGAAAAAAGGCTACACAAAGAAAGAAAATTCTTGCTGGAAGCCAACATCCAAAGCCAAAAATTCAAATTTTAAGAGTTCGGTGGGTAGTTCGTTGGTTGATAAGAATATACATGCTAACAAGTATGATTGTAGAATAATTGAGGTTCCGAACTACTGGAACAAAGATATTTTCGAAAAAAGTATATTGAAAGGATGGTATCAGGAAAACCAGAAATGTTATTACATAAAAACGGAAATTGCCACTATCAAGATTTACATTTCAACAATGAATGTTGAGTTCTTCATTAGAATTGGTTACGCAAAGACACTTGATGAGATCAAAAGTATAATTTGGAATAGATTCACTGAATCTTACGAAAAATTAGAGGAGATTGGATTTAAACTTGGAACAAAAATAAAAGCGAAAGATCCAGAGTTTGCAAATCCAAACGGTTTCTTTGCGACAATAGCGAACAAAATAACAAAAAGTGGAATGGACATCGAAGTTGACGGTAAGAAATTCTGGATAGATTTTAGTGAAGCAGTTGCAGAAGAGGAGACTGATGATGAAGAAACCGCAAAAAGAATGGAAAATCTTGCAAGATCGGCAATAAGGTCGCGCTCAGATTTTGAAGATTTGGACAATGTAAAGGAGATAGTGAAGGAACTTTCATTCACAACTCAAAACATGGTACATATGCACCAGAATTCAACACAAGTAAAAACTAGCGAAAAACCCGATCCAAGAGTAACGGACTATTTCGGATAAAAATGAATGTACACGAGACGAACATGGCTAATATGATTTTGCAAATGGCTCACGAAAATGCTAGGAAAGTGAAAAAGAAAGATGCATTTACAGATTGGGGGAACGCGAAATCGATGAGAGGAATGTATACGGAGCTAATTTTAAGAACCAAAAAAAAAGGCTTGAATTGTATAAAGCAAGTTGAATTCAGAGATATAGTCTCAAACTTGGTTGATAGCGAACTAGTAATAAAAATTCATATAAAAAATCAGATTATTTTGATCGCAACAAAAAAGTTTGAAAAGAAAAGCGACAAGAGAACTGCGGTTCAATATCTAAAAGAGGAAGTGATGGGGATAAAGGAATGAAATCAAACACTAAGAAATTTATTGGAATATTAATGTTAGTTGTATTAATAATGGTTTCAGCTATTATAATATTGAAAGCTACCACCGAAAAAATAGAAACTCACGATAATGTAACAATCGTAATTAACGAATCAAACATTACAAACAATATAATCAAACCTGGAAAGTTTGGATTCTGGGACTTTATGATTTTTGCTATATTCGTCATATGTCAATCAGCTATAATAATTTACTTTGTAAAGAAATATTTTGAAAGACCAAAAAGTACAGTCAATAAACGAAACGAGAAAAAGCTTCAAGAGTTTGCTTGCAAAAGATTAAATGAAATGGGATATGAAATTGAAGAGACAAAAGCTAAATGGTTACATTATTACTTTGGGACAGATAAGGAATCTTTTCCGTGTGTTGCATTTATATTCGTAATGGCTGGTGCTGATTTTTATAAGAAGACTGGGCATATTCACAAATCTCAACTTGTATCATGTCAACTTAATATTCAAAGCATGCTAGTGAGTAATCCAAGAACTGGAATATCGCCAGAACAGATATTGAAAGAATTAAAAGATCAACGTATCGGCAAATATGGAGTTCAAATTGTTCCAGGAAAACCAGACAAGGCGCCTGCGCTGTTTGGAGAAATCAGACCTACTCTAAACGTTGATGCCACAATGGAGGATTTGACTAGATGATAGAATTCTATGATATCGGATTCTTGTTGTATCCAGGACTATTTTGTTTTTTGATTTTTATACTCTTGGCTATAAGTCAAGGTCGAGCATCAGAGTTTTGGAAAGGAATGATAATCTTGATTTTATTCATGTTTGTTTTATACGTATTGTTATCAGGGTTAAGGACGTTTGATATTTTGCCTTGCGAATTAATGAAAAAAATAAATCTGGGTGGTTGTATATGACAGGACTAAGAAAATGTTACAAGTGCAATAAGAAGTATAGAGAGGAAGATGGCATAATCGCATTCATACACTTTGTTTGTGGAAATTGTTTAGCTGAACTGACATCAAGAATAATAATTCCAAAACAGGGAAGGATCGAGCAAATATTCAGCAAACTTAAATGCAAAATGTTCAGGAGGAAAAATGAAAAAAAAGAAAGAAGTTGAGGTCAAAAATAAAAAGTATCGAAATTTTACATTGATTTTGGGATTATGTTTGATTTTTTTTTTAATGGTTGCATATACACAGTACTATTCCATTTCTATTTACGGAGATGTTGAATACTTTGAAAGCGAAAACGAATTATCAATGGATTTTGACACAGCAGTTTTTAACGAGATTCCGTTTGGTTATGAGGAGGAATGTTTTGAAGAAATTACAGAAGAGAAACACAGATTTATTGAGGAGGGATGGAGGCACATAATGTTTTGTGAAAATAAGTGCAAAAATGAGGATACATGCATGGAAATTTACAGTAGAGATTTTTGTTATTATAGTATAGACAGATGTTATGATTATTGCAGAATAGATCAGATATGGGCAGAATTTAACATAACTGGAAATGAATTTGTGCCATCGCATGTAGAATATTACAACGAAACCAGATGCACAAAATCAATAATGGTGAGACATGATGAATAAACACTTTTTTTTAATTATTTTATTATCTGTTTCGGTATATGCTGGCAATTACACTTTTGACGATTTGAACTTGACGGCGCCAGATAATCGAACATTCAATTATACTTGGAACACAACAAATTATTTTTTACCTATTAATTGCCTAAAGAATACTAGCAATAGCAAATGCGAAATTGAAAGAACTTTAACTCACGGCGAAACATACACTAATCAAAACATTAATTGTAATGTGAAGGCTACTTGTCCAGATTGCGAAAAACCAGTATTCAAAAATAAAACATTCTTGACAAACTTCAAAATCAACAAAACAAATGATACAATATCTATAACTTTGGAGCAAACGAATCGAACATGGTCAATGGATCATGATCAAGTTAGATACATTGAAACAGAATTCAAAACAGAGTGTCCAAGCTATGACGAATGCGAAGAGAGGCAATCTGATATGCCATACAACATAACAAGAAACGAATACTATGCATATTGTTTCGATCCAATATCAAAACAAGCCAGTAGTCAAATTGACATGGCAAATGCGTTTGTTAATTTTACAATGCTGTATCAGGAATCATATGCTAAGTGCAGTTACGATTTATCTAAAGCAAAAGAGGAGCTTGGAAAACTGAATGAGAGACAAGTAGAATTTGAAAATCTAAAAATTTCAAGCAAAAGTGTTCAAGCGAATTTGACAAGTTGCAAATCTGATCTGTCTAATTATAAATCAAAATATTTCAAAGAAGAAAATAAGAGCACGAATTACACTGTCCTAATGTGGATATGTGGATTTTTCCTTGTAGGATTGATAACATTTTTCGTTGGACTATATATTTTTAAGAAAATGTCTGGGAGGTCTGATTATTATGAATAGCGCAGTAATTATTGTTTTAGCTATACTAATGTTTATTGGAGCATTGGTATATTTGGGGCTAATGTTCGGTGGTGGTGTCTGGAATCGTAACCAGAAATTAAACCCAAAATTTCCATACTTTAAATTCAATGAAAAGGGAGAGGTATACGATAGGGGGGCTTTGAAGCCGTTCCAGATGTATGGAAAAGATTGGAAATATCCAGCCCAAATTAGAAAAGCAACACATGTGGGATTCAAGATAATTAACAAAGGGGTAGGGCTAGCAACATTCGGAGAGCATGAGTCTGATGATATGATGGAATGCAAATATGTTGATGGTTACGGCAAATTGATCATTTTCGGAAAAGAGGGATTCAACAAAAGAATGCATGCAGAGAGTAAACGTATGCAAGCCAAACTTGATGCTGAAACAAACCTCAGGATAGACTTTGAAAATAAATATTATGAATTGTTATCAAACACTGATGCAGACTTTGAAAAATTCTTAAACAGGTACAGGGACACAAACAAAGCAGTTGTTTTCATACCTGGCAAATCAAAGGGGGGTAAATAAATATGGAAAATGATCAAACAGTAATGCCAGAAAACGAAAAGCAAGAATTGAGTCAATTGAAAAATCTGATTTACGATTATGTTACAATAATCACTGACAATGACAAAAAGAAAATTAACAAATTCGTGATAGAGCTAAATAAAAATACAGTTGACTACGCAAACATATTGCCAGAGATTAGAGAATTTCTGATATCTTACCAGGTTCGAATAAGTGGAAAAGCAAAAGACTCAAAGCAGATCTACGAGAAAGTTACAAGCATGATTGATATCTACGTAAAGAAATATGAGAAGGCTGAAAGCGATTGCAACACTCAACAGATCAAAATAACATTGCTTGAAAAAGAAATCAGGGAAACAAAGAATGCATTGATTGTATCGCAAAGGGAAAGAATCGAAGATCTGCAAAAAGATCCTGTGAGGTTAGAATCTGACAAATTCATAATTTCTGAAATACTTGCAAAAAGAGAAAAACCAAAAGAAGAACCAGAAAAGCAAGATTCAGAAGATGAGCAGGATGATCAGGCGCCAGAGCAAAAAAGTGAGGATGATGTCTTTTGACTAAAAGTTACATTGAGTTAGATTTGCCATCAGGTGGGAAAATATATCTGGCAAAATCTGAAATTTCAGCATTCAAAGGAATACTGTTATCATTCGCTCATAACAAAACAAGGTCTCAAACACAATCATCAGTAATTGAATATTTGAAAAAGGAAAAGATTGCATCACACGAATTTTCAACAATTGGAAATCTGTATAAGATGGGTTGGGCTGGATATTTCAAATTGATACAGAAAGGTAGAGCCAGAATTTGGATTATGAAGAAAAAAGCCAAAACTAAGCAGAAACAGTTGATAGAATCGATGAAAAGAGCAAGTCCTAAGCCAAAGGATAGTAAGTCTTAGGTAATAACCAAAAAAAGTGCCTGAAACCGCCACATATTAACTAGTAAAATATGTTTACATATTAAAGGCTCTTAGGTTTCGGAGACCTAAGTCTCAGCCCAAAGGAAAAATGAACATAAAAAAAGCTTGGAATGAATGCAAAATTGATGAGAAGCGTGAAATAACTATGTTTCAAAGGAAAAGACAGATTTTGCTTGGAACAAAGCGCGATCCACACTATTATGCAAAGGATAACTGGGTAAATGAAGACATTTTCATAAAGAATGCTGTTTCGATTCCGTTTAGATCAGATGTTAGAAAGCCAATTAAGATAATATTGATTGGAGCATCAAGGATTGGAAAGACAACACTGGCATCAAACAAACTTGACGATTTACA